>OHTI01000395.1_pt1 | contig 21177 bp, 18 predicted proteins | sample 1578941 | NCBI WGS metagenome assembly OHTI01 (sample SAMEA3879609, study PRJEB24766) | human gut metagenome | biome: human-associated habitat; feature: feces | place: USA | collected 1985/1987
CTCCGCCTTCGCCGTGAAGACGCTGCCGAAGAACGCGCGCGTGGAGATCGAGTTGATCGCCGAGGCCAAGTAATAACCTCTGCGGACAACCATTCTTACCTGACGAAAGCCGCACCGCCTCTCCTGCTTGACAACATGGAGAGGCCGTGCGGCTTTCTCTTTTTCCAACGGTCTTCTATCGCGGCGCTCTCCTGACAGAGGAATGGCCTTCTACGACAAGACCGCTATCACACTCCGCGCTCTGCCCAGTCGCTACGGTCGAGGTTGCGGTAGCTGATGGCTTCGGCAAGATGGCTCGGCTGGAGCTGTTCGCTACCTTCGATGTCGGCGATGGTGCGGGCCACCTTCAAGATGCGGTTGTAGGCACGGGCGGAAAGGTTGAGGCGCTCCATCGCCATGCGCAGTAGGCTGATGCCGGCCTCGTCGGGTTCGGCATATTGGTGGATCATGCGCTCGGTCATCTGTGCGTTGCAATGAACGCCGGGAATGTCCTTGTAGCGCAACTCCTGACGCTGGCGAGCCTTGATGACGCGCTCACGGATAGCGGAACTTGGCTCTCCTGGCTGCGCCTTGGAGATATCTTTGAAAGGAACAGGCGTGATCTCGCACTGAATGTCGATGCGGTCGAGCAGCGGTCCTGAGATTTTGTTCATATACCGCTGGATCTGTCCCGGCGAGCACACACAGACATGGGTCGGGTCGCCATAGTAGCCACAAGGGCAGGGATTCATCGAGGCGACGAACATGAAGGAGGCTGGGTAGGTGATGGTGTATTTGGCGCGCGCGATCGTGATCAGACGATCTTCGAGCGGCTGACGCAACACTTCGAGAGTATGCTTGTTGAACTCGGGCAACTCGTCGGCGAAGAGCACGCCGTTGTGGGCCAGAGAGATCTCGCCAGGCATGGGGTCCACACCGCCTCCGACCAATGCCACCTGGGAGATGGTGTGGTGCGGACTGCGAAACGGGCGCTGCGAGATCAGTCCCTTACCGGCAGACAACTTGCCCGCAATGGAGTGGATCTGCGTCGTCTCCAAGCTCTCCGAGAGCGTCAGAGGAGGCAGTATCGACGGCAATCGCTTGGCCATCATACTCTTGCCCGATCCTGGCGGACCTATCATCACGAGGTTGTGACCACCCGCGGCAGCCACCTCCAAGGCGCGCTTCACGCTCTCCTGTCCACGGACATCGGCAAAATCGAGATCGAAATCGTACTGCTGTTCGTAGAATTCCTTCCTCGTATCAACCACGCAGGGGCTGAAATCGGCATCGTCGCCCTTGAGGAAGCGAATAACCTCGGTGATACTGCTCATACCATAGACGTCGAGCTGGTTGACCACTGCGGCCTCGTGCTCATTAGCTTTGGGGACAATCAGTCCCTTCATCTGGTCTTTGCGCGCCCGGATGGCAATGGGGAGCACGCCCTTGACGGGCTGCAGCGAACCGTCGAGACTCAGCTCGCCGACGAGCATATAGCTGCCCAGACGGTCGGAGGGAATATCGCCATTGGCCGCAAGGATGGCTACAGCAAGCGGGAGGTCAAATCCACTACCCACCTTTCGGAGACTCGCAGGAGAGAGGTTGGCCGTGATGTCGGCAACGGGAAACTTCAAACCCGTATTGAGCAGAGCTGCCGCAATGCGGTCGCGGCTCTCCCGCACAGCCTCGTCGCCCAGTCCCGTGAGCCGGTAACTGACGCCTCGCGTCAAACTCACCTCGACGGTGATCGTCGTCACCTCCAGTCCATTTACTGCCGCGCTATAAGCCTTGACAAGCATCGTAATTCTTATTTAGTATGAATGATTCGTTTCCAAAAACCGTTTCCGCAACTCCTCATCGCTCAGCGAGCGCTGCTTCACGCGTCCGTTCTCCACCAAGATATTGTCGGGGAGGTCATGGAGCGACAGGTTGGCCAGCAACGGACTGTCGAGCATACGACCGTCGCAGACCGTGGGCAGCGTGACGTCAAACTGGCGTAGCAACTTCTCGCAGTCCTTGCGCGTCGCATCGAGACAGATGGTCAGTACCTGCAGGTCGGGATGCTGGCGCTTGGCCTCTTGGACCGCGCGCAGACAACCCAGACTCCTGTAGCTCCACGAAGCCCAAACGATCACTACGCCCTCGCCACTGCGGAAGTCTTGCTGCGTGAACGTCCGGCCGCTGAGGGTGAGGGCCTTGAAGCGGGGCAACGGCTGCCCTACCCTTACCGTTTCGTAGGGAGCCAGCTGCTTTGCGAGCAGGATACCATTTTTGAAACCATGCTGTGAAAAGTCCCATCAATACAGGAATCAGATTATTCACAAGGATAAGCACATTTCCAAGTCCGGCTTTCTTAAGCAGAAAGGTCCAGATTGCTGTCAGCACATATAACACTCCCCATGCTGCTGCAAGAATATAATTTGTTTTCATAAAGAGAGGGTTCCGGTGTGCACTTTCACCACCATAATTATATTTTACATACGCAGCGCATAAAGGTTCTTTTGTCAGGCATGAAAGCAGCCAGAATAGTCCAAATACAAGATATCCGATGTTTGTCAGAAGAACTCCGTTTCCGGTTATATTTGCGGCTGCAGAAAGTATAGCAACAGCTGCCATAGAGAGCTGATCCCAAATTACAAATTTACGATTTCGCATAATAAATGGTACTGTTGCGACCACAAGTAGTGTGATCACAGCTCCGACTTCCGGATGAATAGAAACAGCAATCCAGAACGTAATCCACGGTATAAGCATTGTCATCATGGAAGGATTTTTCTGTTCAATCGTATTTTGAGGCGTTTTCTCTGTTTTTTTGACTACAGATGCGCTTCCGAAGAATTTATCCCAATCAATCATCAAGGAAAAGTCACCGGATACCGTATACATCTGTTTCCCCAATGCTTCTGCGCCACCGATTTCTCCACGGGAAATAGCTGACCATACAGTAAAAGGCGTATCTATGCGAGTAGTTGGAGAAAGACGTCCGTCAGTAAAAACTTCACTTCCAGTCTTGCTAAGCTGAATCTGGTAGGTGTGTCCCAAATCGGTAAAGTGTATCTCAAGTACGCGTTCTTTTCCATCATAGCTGTCTTTGTTATAAAGAGAGGCCATTTGCCGGGTAAATACAAGATCATCCGGTTCCTTTTCTCCGGTCGTTTTACTAATGCCCCAGCTGGCATCTGCCATTTTTTCAAACACATCTCTGGGATATAAAAGCGTGTGGAGTATTGTATCTGTTTTTTCAGAAATTGTTCCAGTCATTGCATATTCTGAGCCGGCACACTTTACAGTGGAAAGATATTCATCTGTTCTTGCAGACAATTCTTTTACACGGAATAATTCTCCCTGACCACAAAAGATGGTCGTATAATTTCCTTTGCCGAGAAAATGATCAAACATCCGCAATACACTGTCATAGTTTCCAACAGCAGAATAAAAGCCACAGGTGGAGATCAGCACATGTCTTTTACCTTCCATATCATATCTGGAGTCATGACTTCCGCTTCCGTATCCGTCCTGCTTTGAACTCATAAAAGGAAGACTCATAGGAAGCTGACGATCGATCAAATTCTTTAAGATAGCTGGGACATTAAAATAGTACAGTGGAAAAGACCAAAGAATAAGATCAGCATCAATCAGTTTTTCAATAACCGTTTGCATATCATCCTTGATACAGCATATGCCAGGTGTTTTCTGCCAGCACGCAAAGCATCCTTTACACGCAGCTATATTCATTGAAGCTACATGGAGTTCATCGATGGAGAGGCTTTCTTCATCATTCGTACATCCATTTTTAAATCCTTCAATGAAACTGTATGCAAGCTTTAATGAATTACTTCTTTTACCTTTAGGACTCCCGTTGATCAGAAGTATCTTCATGCTTTCATCCCTCCACATTCATACATAATAAGGTGTGAGTGCAAAAAGTAAAATTTTTCCACTCACTGATGCAACCGGATTGCTCCATTGCTATGCAATTCCCGCAATCTTCATAAAATGAGGTATAAATATGATACACCCTATGATCACAGCCATGATTGCCGTAAAAAGCACTGCACCTGCTGCTGTATCCTTTGCGATCTTAGCAAGTGGCTTTCTCTCTTCTGTCACAAGATCAACAACAGCTTCCACTGCCGTATTCACAAGTTCCAGTGAGATCACCATTCCAAAAAGGAGAAGACAGATACACCATTCCATCGGTGTTAATCCTACAAAAGTTCCAACTGCTGTTACAAGAATCACTGCAAGGCAATGAATCTTCATATTCCTCTCTTTTGAAATCCCTGTCCAGATTCCTTCAAAGGCATAGCCAAAGCTTTTGAATAAAGGCTGTTTTCGATTCTTCATTCGTAGTCTCCTTTCGGATTCGTATCATAGATCAAGCAACAAATCTAATATCTATGATACCACATCTGGCTCCTTATCAAAAGAGGTATTTTCCTATTATTATCAAAAGAATACTCGGATTTCGAATCTCATATCCTTTTCACTTATTTACAAGCTTCAACCATACTCTTTACATATTCTGCAACATACGGCACGCAGTCTTTTCCGTATTTCTCACACAACTTAACGATTGCACTTCCAACGATCGCACCGTCTGCGCTCTGACACATCTTCGCCGCCTGCTCTGGAATGGATACATTTTGCACGATTTCTTTCAGATACTCTCTTTTATATCGATAGGAAATATATGTTTTACAGCCGCAGTGTGCATCCTAAACGGAGCATTTTTTATATATTAGGAAAGCACTTTCCTAATATATAAAAAGTTCTTGACAGAATATTCCTATTCTGTCAAGGACGGTAAATCTAAATCTTTTCCGCGAAATTGTCAAAAAATTTTCTCAATTTTCTTGTCTTTATTTTCTTTTTCTCTTCCATGCAAATCCGCCAACTCCTGCTCCGAGTGAGGAGAATGCAAGTCCTAATAAGCCAAGAACATTTGCCGGATCACCTGTCTTTGCAGCTTTTGATCCACTTGTTCCTTTGGAAGCTGATCCATCCGTAGTTGTTCCAGCCTTCTTTGTAACAGTCGGAGTTGCACTTCCATTCTGACTTCCCGCCTGGCTTCCATTCTTTACAAGTGCTTTGATTGCTGTATTCAACTCATCTGTTGCTTTATCAACTTTTTCCTGGCTTTCTTTTGCGTTTAATGCACTCTTAGCGTCTGTCAGTGCACTCTGCAATGCCTTCCAGCTGTCAACTGTGTAATCAGCTTCTTTCAGAGCTGCCGCATCACTGATTACTTTCTCAAGGGAAGAAGTATCAACTGCTGCCGGCTCTTCTTTCTTATCCTCTTCTGTCTTATCTCCCTCTGCCTTAACAAGTGCTTCAACAGCTGCGTTGAGGTGGCTTACTGCCTCGTCTACAGTTGCCTGAGTTTTTGGATTTTTCAATTCATCTTTTGCTTCCTGAAGTTCCATCTGCATAGATGCCCAGCTTTCCGCTGTGTATTCAGCTTCTTTCAGGGCTTCTGCTTTTGCAATAGCTGCCTCAAGCTCTGTTGTTGTGATCGTTTTATCCTCAGATTCTTTTACAATGTTCTCCTCTGTTGCCTGGAATTTGTATGTCACGTCATTATATCCAAGTGCTGTCAGTGTAATGGTCCAATATCCTGTTCCATCCGTTCCTTCCGGAAGTGTACAACGAAGAGAATCTGTCAGTCCAAGCTGGATTCCCATTGCTTTGTGCATCCAGTTATCTGCTGCAAATTTTGTTCCATAAGTAGCTTTTGCATTTGTATATGTGCTGTCATCTCCATAGTAAGTCCATGTAACAGTCTGGAGATTTGATCCAAGATCACCATAATTTCCTGTCAGATCAACTCTTAAGAATTCTCCATAAGATCCGCTTGCTTCTTTTACTGTCAGCCCTGCTTCCTCTGCTGTTGGTGCTGTCTTGAGTGCCTGATCTTTGATTCCGGACTCTGATCCATTATTCACTCTTGCAGAGAAACTGAAAGATCCATCCTCATTCTTTGTTGCTGTTTTCAGACCGTTTGTATTCTCTGTTACATTGGCAACCAGTCCTGTATAGCTTACCAGATTCTTTTCTGAATATCCTCCTGCAAGTTCACTTCCGTTTTCGATCACACGATAGCTTGCTTTCAGTGCATCCAGATCAGATGTTTTTACTTTCACCGGCACATATTTCAGTCCGAGTACATCATACTCTGTCATCTTTGTTGTTGCACCGGATTCTTCTGTGATCTCTCCTCTGTTAAATGTAATCTTGCTTCCGTCTGTCAGAACTGCAGTAGTTCCATCTGTCCAGTACTCTACTGCATACTCTTTTCCATTTTCCGCCTTGATTACTGCGTTGCACTGGAAAGAACCTCTGTGAAGTCCATGATTTACTGTAGCTCTTGTTACAGTATCGAATGCACCCTTGTCAGACTCTCCTTTTGAATCCTTTGCATCTGAAAAAGATGTATCTCCTGCTGCCTGCACATTTTCAGCAGCCCAGTACTCTGCCCAGCTAAGTCCTACATATGCGTAAGTATACTCACTCTCCTGTGCTAAAGTATAAGTGAATTCGTAATCCTTTGCATAGCCTGTTGCCTTTACTGAGATCTTAAATCCATGTCCATTTTCTGCATCCTTAAATGGAGCCGCAGTCGTATCAATTGTTCCATCTTCTTTGATGATCTTCACTGCACGTTTTCCTGTTGCCGCATACTCTGTTCCGTCAACTGTTACAGATTCGATCTTCTTTACATAAGAAGTTACATCCTCTGCTGCATATCCTTCTGCCGCTACAAGTGCTGCACTTTCATTGTTAAATACAACTGGTACAGCTTCTGTTGTTAATTCAAAATCTGTCGTAAGATCCGCATATTTTCCGGATTTATCAGATACTTTCAGAGTATATTTGCCTATCTCAGCGCCTTTTGTCTTATAGGTAAGTACCCCGTCTTTTACCTGAACATCCTCAAGACCTTCAACTGTATATTCTGCCTGATAATCACCAGGAAGTCCTTCTACAGTTACATTTACTTTACCACTTTCAACATCTGCATTCTCTGCTGCGATAGTTCCATTGAATTTAACCGGCACATACTGATCAGCATCAATCTCATAGATTCCATTATCTGTATAATATGTGATTTTATTGATCGTCTGGCCCATCATCTTTTTATAATCTTTTGAGTCCAGCGTGTTTCCATGAGATGTTGTTACAAATCCGGTACTCCATGCCAGTTCTGTCTTTTTCCAGATATTTTCAAGATGACGAAGTCCGTAGTTGTCTCCTTCTTTTGTGCTGATCACAACTCCATATACTGTATTAACTGTTTTTGGGAGTCCATTTACATCTAATTCATAATCTCCATACTTTGTGTCTGTTGTGAAATCAATTGATGCATCACTCAACTTCTGTGCAGTTGCACCTTTCACTTCACTAAAACTGAATGAACCATCTGCATTTACTGTTGCTTCTTTATAATAGGAAGGAGTCTCACTTAAAATATAGTAAGAATAGCTTGCACTCTGGAATAACGCATCTTTTCCGTTATATTCCGTTGTTGTTTCCTTTCCTTTCATGTTCACTGTGATAGAAAGCTTGCTGTCATCTGTAATCTGTGTATAGTTTTTCAGCACAGATGCATCACTGATCTTAACCGGATATGTAATACCTGTAATATCTGTTCCATCACTGTTTACATGATAAGATCCAGCTACAAGTGTTGATCTTGTTTTCGCTTTTGTAGCGGAGGATACACTGTCTGCTCCTGCTACCTGATCAGCTGCATAAAATTCAGAATATGGAATATTCATCAACACATACGTTTCTTTCGCAACTTCTGCCTTTTTCAATGCCTTCACTGCTGCATTCAGCTCGTCTGCTGCTGTGTCTACCGCGCTCTGAGATTCTTTTGCTGTCAGGGCAGCTTTGGCTGCTGTTAGCTTCGTCTGCATTGCACTCCAACTGTCTGCTGTGTAATCAGCTTCTTTCAGTGCTTCAGCGGCTGTGATTGCAGCTTCCAGTTTTGTTGTGTCAACTGTTACTGCTTCGTTTGCTGACTTGATTGCAGCAAGTGCAGCTTCTTTCACTGCCTTTGATGTACGTGTTGCACCACTAACAGAATCCCAACCATTAATTGTATCTTCTGTTGCAGCCTTTCCTACAAGCATTTTCTGGATTCCTTTCGATTTTGAAACAGCTTTTGCAAAATAGGAATCACTCTCCGCGTTATATCCTTCCCCTGGAGTCACAGTGATGGCTGAAAACTTGCCATCCTCCACCTTCAGGCTGACTTCAACGTCATACTCATTCCATTCGTCTTCATTTTCGTCATCCTCTGCAGTTCTTGCCACGTGGGCTGTCTTTGTATAAGTTCCATCCTTCGCAGTCTGACTTCCTGTTGCCGCAAAGATGGTTGACGGGCAAAGTCCTACTACCATAGACATTGCCACTGCCATGGACATTGCCTTTACTTTCATTTCTTTGTTTTTCATAGAAACCTCCTTTTTAACTAAAATAATTACATACAGATCCTGCCTGTCGCAGTTCTGCTTTCCTGCTTCCGCATGGAATATATTATCAAGTTAGCTTTTACTAACCTATAACCCCAAAAAATTTTTACATCTATACTGTCCTTACAGCTTCTTTCTTCACAACCGGTAAAATCTTTCCTGCGACAATTCCAATCACGAACCCTGTCACTGTTCCTGCCACAAGAAGAACCGGCAGATAATAAATCAGTTTCAGATTCTCCACCACTGCCATGGCAACAAGAATCTGTCCTATATTATGAAAGACGCCGCCAGTGATACTTACTCCTACAATGGAAATTCCATCCATCTTCTTTACAAGTGCCATCGCAAGAAGGCTGACAACCGCCCCTGCCAGACTGTAAATGATCGACATTCCATTTCCAAAAATAAATCCTGTCAGAAGTACACGCAGTACGGATACCGCCAGTACCTCCGGCGTTTTCAGAAAATAAAGACCTGTTACAGTGACCAGATTGGCCACTCCAAGCTTCATCCCCGGCACTCCAAAATTAATTGGAATCAGGCTTTCTACATAACTAAAAATCATTGCCAGTGCAACAAGCATTGCCATATTTGCAAGTTTTTTATTTCTATTCATATATTCTCCTTTACAGTCGAACAATTGATTTATTTAGAAATTGTATCCGGTAGATCTTCCTTTTCACTTTGAGAATCATCAGAATTCTCAACCTCTTCTATTTCTACAACCAACTTATGTGGCAGGCAGACAATTGTCTGCGTCCGGTTATTGATCTTTCCCTGCTCTTCGCAATATCCATCTGGACAGTCAGCCTCTTCCATATACGCTTTTCCATCCTCGATCCGGACACGGTTGTAAAAGTCTCCTTCTTGTACTTCGACTACCTGGTCTTCATCCAACGAATATCTTCCGTAAACTTCTCCGTCCACCTTGATCACAACCTGTTTTTCCTGATTTTCTTTTTGTCCGCTTTCCTTTGCCTGTACATACTGCATCAGATTCATCACAAGAAACAGTACACATGCCGCAAAGAGGATTCCGCCTCCTAAAAACAGATCTTTTTTCTTCATCTATTACACTCCTGCCCAGATCATAATTACAAGTAACAGAATTGCCCGAAGAATCGTAAACCAAAATTCATTTCCCTTCAGACCTTTGATTCCTGTATGGATATGCTTCTTTGGACAAGTATCAATACATTTCTGGCATTGGAAACAATCTCCCTCGACTTTGAGTGATCCGTCTTCCGGGAGTCCGATCCCGGATGGACATTTCTTCGTGCATCCGCTGCAGCCTTTGATGCAATTTTCTCTGTCGCGGTGCAATGCAAAGAACGGAAGCACCGGAAGTAATGAGAATACTGCTCCCATCGGACACAGATTCCGACAGAAAAATCTTTCTTCCAGACACATCCCCACAATAATAAGAAGTAGTAATATCACTCCCGGCAAATATCCCTGCAAGTGAAGATTTCCTGCATGCAGCATAGAAAAAACATCCCACGGGCTTGTCCCTCTTGCCTTTCCGTATACTCCCGCAAAACAAAGTACTGCGATTACGGTCAACACCAGATATTTCAAATAGCTTAACTTCTCTGTGATCTTTTCTGAAAGTAGCACCGGCTTTTTCTTTCTCTTCTTAAAGCACCAGAGATAAAATGCATGAATTCCATCTCCCAGACTTCCGAATGCACACGCGAATCCACAAAAGAATCTTCCGAAAAGAATCGTATACGCGCAGAGAACTATAAGCACCGTTACAAAAGAGGTCATCCAGATTTCCTCGCCTGCTCCTATCTGTGTGAAAATGTATTTTACACCGGCAAATGCCGCTGTATACACAGATGGCAGAAACAGAAAATAGAGAATCTGAATCAAGGCACGAAGCCAAGTATGCAATTTTTTAATTTCTTTTGCTTTTAAATTATGTATATTCAACTTCTTCAAACTACTTTACCGCCTGTTCTAATGCCTGTTCTGCTGCATTTTTAATTCCTGTCGAACTGAACGTTGCGCCGCTGATCGTATCAACTTCTGCACTCTGCGCCTCTATGATCTTTGGAATGATATCTTCCGCCATTGCAAGATATGCACTGTCTTCCTTCTCGGCGGAAGTCACTTCTACCGCTTCGATCTTTCCATCTTTTACAGTAACTTCTACCGCAACCGTTCCGCCAAATCCATCCGCTTCTCCGGTATAGGTTCCATCCTTGTATCCTGCTCCATCTCCTGAATCACTCCCTGACTCAGAATCACTGCCGGCACCAGATGACTGTACCTCCAACTGTGCATTCAGTTTTGCGATTTCCTCATCCTTCGCACGGACATCCAACACTTCATTATATCCGAAAAGGACACCGACGATTGCCAGCAGACTAAACAGTCTTACGATAAACTCTTTCATCCTACTGCGCCTCCGTCTCTTCTGGTCTTAAAGCCATTTCCAGTGCCTTTTTGCATCCGTCAATAATCGCATTCGAAGAACAGGTTGCTCTGGATACCGTATCAATTTCTTCCGGCATTCCTTTGGTAATAATCTGGGAAACGACACCTTTTTTGCTTGAAGTTCCATTTGCCGCCTTCTTGATATAGCTGTCATTCGCTGCATCCCCATCTCCTGACACGTCAGTAATGGATACAATTTTGTCATTTCGTATTGTCACCTTCATAGAAAGCTGATACTCTGTAAAATCTTCATCCTCATCCGGCTTGCATGGTACACTCACCTCATAAGTTCCATCGATGTATTTTGTCTTCACTTCTTCCTCTTGATCTGACTTCTTTTTCTCAAGCTGTGCAACTGCAAGGTTCAGGTTCTCCACCGCTTTGTCTACCGTCTCCTGTTTCACCGAAGTCTGTCCTGCTGTTTCGAGCATTTCTTTTGCGTCCTGAAGACGAACCGCCAGTACAGACCAACTGGCTTCTGTATATTCTTCTTGCACCAGTGCTTCTGCTGTCTTGATTGCCTCTTCCAGCTGCGTTGTATCTGCCTTCTCCTCGATGGTTTCCCCATTTGTTACTTTTTCTGCCTGCTTTAATGCATTTTGGATTGCCCCGAGAATTCCTTTTGAACTGTAGGTTGCACCTGACACAGTATCGACTTCCGTACTCTGCGTCTTAAGTACATTTTTCACAACTCCCATTGCGCGCTGGAAGAATGCCTCATCGTCCGAAGTCTCTGTGATCAGAATTGCTTTGATTGATTTTTCCTGAATCACAACCGCCACCGAGACATTTCCGCTGTAGCCTTCTGCTGTTCCGTAATAAATTCCTTCTTTATACGGGAAGTTTCCTGTTGCGGCGGATGTGTCCTGATTCTGGTTTCCACTATTTCCTGCATTCCCAGCTTCTCCGGAAGTCGTTGTCCCACTTGTACTTACTGCCGCCTGACTCAGCGCATTCCGAACTGCCTGGATGATTCCGACCGAACTATAAGTTGCCCCCGACACAGTATCTACATTGGTACTCTGATTCTGTATGATCGTATTGATCAGAGCAGATGCCTTAGAAATGTATTCGCTTCCGTCCTGATTCTCCATAATCTGAATTGAAGTGATCTTTCCGCCACTAATCTCAACTTTTACTTTCAGTGTTCCGCCAAATCCGGTTCCTGTTCCGTAATAGGTTCCATCCTTATATGCTGATGGGTCTTCCACTGCTTGGACAGAAGTGGAACTTCCAGCTGCCGCGCCGCTACCAGACTGTGACTGACCTGTTGTTCCGCTGTCTTTCTCTCCGGTCAGTGCATTCTTCACCGCACTGATGATTCCCCGGGAACTATAGGTTGCACCGGATACCGTATCGACATCCAGTGTCTGACCTTCTATGATCTTGTCAATCACTGCCTGTGCACGTTTAAAAAATGCCGCATCATCCGAAGAACTCAGAATATCGATTGCAACAATCTGTTTATCTTTAATTTGGACGGCAACTGTGATATCTCCCGCATAACCTGTTCCGGTTCCTTTATAAACACCATCTGTCAGATCAAAAGAACCTTTTGCCACTTGTGCCTGCTCTTCTGACTTTGTAGTCTCTTCTTTTACAAAATCCGTTTGCTCCTGCGCTGCATAAACCGGTGGCTGATATCCACCCAGGGAGCCTGCTACACAGGATGCCACAACTGCTACCGAAAGTACCGGTGCAAATGGTTTCAGCTTCTTTCCTGTCTCTTTTAAATCCATTTTTGTCCTCTCATCTCTGATTTTGTCTTATACTTTCTATCGGATAATCTCAACCGTTCTCTCCGTTGAAAAATCATTTTCCAATCCTTCTGTTACATATAGCGTCCCGTTATCACTCATAAGGATTGCATCAAAATCATCCTTATGTTTTCTCCAGAAATCTGCCGCTTTCTCTTCTCCCATAATAAAAAGTGAAGTAGACAGTCCATCTGCCAGTGTTCCATCCTTACTTACAATTGTTACAGAGACAAGTCCACTTTCTGCCGGGTATCCAGTCTTTGGGTCAATGATATGATGATACGTCACACCATCTTGTTCAAAATATCTTTCGTATCCCCCCGAAGTAATAACTGCCTTGTCCTGAACACTCAGAATCCCCAGATAGTCTTCTGTATCATCCGGGCTCTGCACTGCAATCTTCCATTTCGTTCCATCTGTCTTTGTTCCAAGTGCCTGCACATTTCCGCCAAGATTCACTAATCCGCTTGAGATTCCATTTTCTTTGTAAATGTCCATAATTCTGGATGATGTATATCCTTTTGCAATTCCTCCGAGATCAATTTTCATTCCTTCTGCGCCAAAAGAGATCTTTTTCGTTGCTTTGTCATAAGAAATGTTTCCCGCATCAGTAAGTGGAAGAAGTTGATCCAATGCCTCCTGTGAAGGAACCCGGAAATTCTGTGTCGGGAATCCCCATGCTTCCATCACCGGATAAATCGCAATGTCAAACGTACCATCTGTCTCCTGATAAAGTTCTAACGCACGTTCCACCAGATAGCCTGCATCTTCGGAAAGCTTTGCATTTCCATCTGCATTTAGTTTTGCAATCTCGCTGTCTGCATCTCCTGTCGATAAAAGTGCGTCCAGACGCTCAATCTCTACTTCCGCTGCATCAACGGCTACTTCTGCATTTTCTCCATATGCAGTCACTGTCATATAGGTATCCATAGCAAAAACATCCCTGGATGCTTCTTGTATATCATCCGACTGGTTCTGTGAACTTTCTGACGCTGTTTCGGATTTCTCTGCTGTCTTCTGTCCGCAGCCGACCAACAAAGCCGACACACAGAGACAGACTGCAAGTAAACAATTTATATATTTTAATTTCATGTAACCGCTCCTAGTTATTTTCTACTAACTCGTGTTAGTTTAACTAACTTCGTAAGTATACAAGATGTCTTTTATCCAGTCAATTAGATTTTTATTATTTGAGAAGTTTTCTCATTTACAGTTTTTCTAAGCAAAAAAGAAAAAGAGAGACGAAAATCTCATCTCTCTTCTGCTTCCACTTTATATTGCTTTTATCTTTTTCCAGACTTTTGTCTGTAATCGCTGAAATATTTTATCCTGTGACCCATACAGTACTTCATATCCGTTTGGAATTACAGAACTCGCCAACAGCATTCCCGGTTTTCTTCTTTTTGCCATTTTTCTCCTTACTTTCTTGAGAAAATATGTTTCACAAAAACATAAATCATTATCACCACTGCCATCAGATATCCAAACGCACCAAGTGCCGGGATTCCCATAAACTTCGGTGTCATATCCGTTGTACAGATAATACTTGAACTAATCAGAAGTGCCATGACCCACAGACCCATAACAATATTTCTTACCAAGCGTCTCAAAAGAAATGCCAGATCCTTTGACACACGCAGATCAAGGTTCACCTTTGTCTGGCCTTTCATGAATTCATCCATTAAGTCCGTTGTCATGGATGGAATGTCAATCATCTTCCGCACAGATTTCAAAAGGCTTCTTCCTGTGCTCTTCAATTCCTTCTTAAAGTTAAAATTGTGAAGAAAATCCGCAGCTAGTCTTGCTTTGGCAATCTCCACCATATTGATATCCGGTGCGATATTGGCAAGTACACCTTCCATATGCGTAAGTCCTCTGGCAAGCATCGTCAGTCCATGTGGCATCATGATCTTATTTTCTTTCATAACTTCCATTAAGTCCGTCATGACCTCTGCCACATTAATCTTGCCCATATCGGTACTTCCGTATTTCAAAAGCAATCCTTCAATGTCTTCGTAAAGTTTTCTCTGCTCCGGTCGTTCTTTGAATTCGCCCAATCCGAGAACCGCCTTCAGGATCAGACCAACATCATTGAGTGCAACGCCTTCGATTGCAAGCGTGATCATCTCACGGTCATGCTCTGTCAGTCGTCCCATCATTCCCATGTCGATCCAGACAATCTTTCCATCACGGATCTTAACATTTCCGGAATGCGGATCAGCGTGGAAGAACCCGTCATCCATTACCTGCTTGATATAGTTATCTACAAGTTTGCTTCCGATTTCTTTCAGGTCATATCCATCTTCGAGCAGCTTATCCTTCTCATCAATCCCGCAACCATCAATATATTCCATCACCAGCACGTGAACGGTCGTATATTGCTGATACAGAACCGGTGTCTGAACGAAATTGACATCCTTGTTTCTTCTGGCAAATTCTTCGATGTTCGCTGCTTCTGTCAGGAAATTCATCTCATCTCTTGTCACTGACCAGAGTTCATCAAGCACAAGATCAAAATCAGCCATTCCTTTCAGACTGATCGGCGGCATCAGTTTGATCGCTTTACGGATAAACTCAATGTCCCGTGCCATCATTTCATAAATGCCTTTTCTCTGGATTTTAACGACGACCTCTTCTCCTGTCTTCAGAACTGCTCTATGTACTTGCGCAATTGATGCAGAACCAATTGGTGTCTCTTCAATCGAAGAAAATACTTTCTTCCAAGAACGTCCGTAAGACTCGTCGATTACTGCTACTGCCTCCTCGAAAGGCATCGGCCTTGCATCTGTACATAACTCCATCAATTCGTCACAATAGGCTTTCGGAAGAACATCGGAATGAAGTGCCATAATCTGTCCGATTTTTACAAATGTCGGACCGAGATCCTCCATGATCAAACGAAGTTTCTTCGGACTTAGTCCATGTGTGATATTGTGCTTGCGAAGCACCGAAACAATCTCTCTAAATCTTGAACCATTCGTTCCCTTTTCTTTCTCACTCATTCCTCAACAACTTCTACTTCTTCTGCTGTATCGTCTGCGTCCACTTCTTCTGCCTCCGAATCTACAGTTGACTCTTTCTCCTTGATCTGAGCCTTCAGTGCTTCTAACTGCTCCGGTGTCATCTTATCAAGAAGTTCACTCAATTCCTCCGGTGTAGTAACTTTTACCTTCACATTCACATTGTTCTTTACAGTCTGTTTCAGATTGTGCTTGAGTTCTTCATTCAGAACCTTTCCCTGCTCCACTGTAAGCTCACCCTTTTTTACCATATCATCAAGAACATCCTTTGACTTCTCAGCAGTTATAGCAACTGCTCCGATTCCAGCCAGTATTACCTTCTTTAAGTTGTCTGTTAATTTCTCCATAATGCCTGTCTCCTTCCGTAAGTGATCTGTTTCCAGATTCAAAACTATAATTAGATTTTACAACTTTCTCGTCATCTCGTCTAGTATTCGAATCCATTTTCTGTGCTTGTTTCACAATAATTTAATAAAGACTTTATAATTTTCAAGACTTTTTCACAAAGAAATGCTTAAAATGTTACATTTTCAACCTTTTGTAACTTTTCTTTTTTATTTGTGCTTGTTAAAATAAAGACATAGTACATCGGGAATACCTCTAAAGCTTCCCGAAAATCTATTTTTAAAAAAGGAGATCGAAAATCATGGCAAACAGAATTATGTTAAATGAAACATCTTATCACGGCGCAGGCGCAATCAAAGAGATTGCTACAGAAGCAAAAGCAAGAGCCTTTAAGAAAGCTTTTGTATGTTCTGACCCTGATCTGATCAAATTCGGAGTTACAAAGAAAGTAACAGATATTCTTGATGAAAATGGACTTGCTTACGAAATTTATTCTGATATTAAAGCAAACCCAACAATCGAAAATGTACAGCACGGAGTAGAAGCATTCAAGAAAGCTGATGCAGATTACATCGTTGCAATCGGTGGTGGTTCTTCTATGGATACTTCTAAAGCAATCGGTATCATCATCGCAAACCCAGAGTTTGAAGATGTAAGAAGCCTCGAGGGTGTTGCACCGACAACAAAACCTTGTGTACCGATCATCGCAGTTCCAACAACAGCCGGAACAGCTGCTGAGGTTACAATCAACTACGTTATCACAGATGTTGAAAGAAAGAGAAAATTCGTTTGTGTTGACCCACATGACATGCCGGTTATCGCAGTTGTTGACCCGGATATGATGTCCTCTATGCCAAAGGGACTTACAGCTTCCACAGGTATGGATGCCCTGACACATGCAATTGAAGGATATACAACAAAAGCTGCCTGGGAAATGACAGATATGTTCCATATCAAAGCAATCGAGATCATCGGAAAATCTTTAAGAAGCGCTGTTGCAAATGAAAAAGAAGGCCGTGAAGGAATGGCTCTTGGACAGTATATCGCAGGAATGGGATTCTCTAATGTAGGTCTTGGAATCGCTCATTCTATGGCTCATACACTCGGTGCTGTATACGATACTCCACATGGTGTTGCATGTGCTATGATGCTTCCAATCGTTATGGAATACAATGCAGATTGTACAGGTGAGAAATACCGTGAAATTGCAAGAGCAATGGGCGTTAAAGGTGTTGACGACATGTCTGTAGAAGAATACAGAAAAGCTGCTGTTGACGCTGTTCAGAAACTTTCTGTTGACGTTGGAATCCCGACAAAGCTGGAAGCTCTGAAAGAAGAAGATCTGCAGTTCCTCGCTGAGTCTGCTCATGCTGATGCTTGTGCACCTGGTAACCCGAAAGATGCAAGCGTAGAGGATCTGAAGGCGCTCTTTAGAAAGCTTATGTAAATTGATTTCTGGTACACGGGCGAAAATGCTGAAATGTGATAAGGTGTAACTCCTTCGAAGGGTGACGCATCGAATCTGGCTCAGGGTTACGTGTACTGATAATTCTAGGAAAAACTTAAGATTACTAAATACAAAGAAAGGTTTGGAAAACTCGCTGCCGCTCAGACAGCTTCCAAACCTTTCTTTAACGTAATCTTAAGTTTTTCAAGTATTATCAAGCACACTCCACATTCACCATCTTCGATGCATCACCTTTCTGCGGTGATTCACTTTATCCTCTCATTTCCGGATTTTCTGTGGGCTGAAATAGATTTACGGAACGTGCAACGATTTAGAAGGATTCGTATAAATTTTCTGTGGACAGAAATGAATCTTTCTGAATATGAACTACAGTAATCCTCTTTCTTTAAATACCTGACATAATTCTGCGGGCATGGATTCGGAGAGGAATCTAGCCAGGGTTTCAGGGGTGGCTTTGTGGTTTCCGAGAACCCACTGGACCGTCATGTAGATGGAGCCCTGGCAGTACATTTCTAACTGGAAGCGAATCTTGTCAGACATCTTTTTCCCTGTATTTCCTTCAATCCGATCGGTGTAGAATTTTGTGATCAGCTCGAAATCATGATCACGCAAACAGTTCTGGTCGTCATTTTTAAATGCCGCACGAAAGAAAAGTGTTTCTTTCTGAATGTATTGGAATTTATTTACAAGGCTTTCATAGACTGTTTGTCCCTCTCCCATATGCTCAAAAGATTCAATCAGTATCTTATCAAAATACCAGTTGATCAGATCGTATTTATCCTGAAAATTCCGGTAAAAGGTCTGACGAGTCACTCCGCATTCTTCTGTGATCTCTTTCACAGTGATCTTCTCAACCGGTGCTTTTTTCATGCATTCTTTCATCGCCTCTGCCAGCCGATATTTTACTTTTTCTCCTGACTTGCTTATTTCTGCCATAATTTTTTCCTCTCCACTCCAAGCAATTCAAGTAATTCATTATGCGGATATTCTTCGTCTTCCTGATAAATATCCACATAGTTCATCGCCGCACCTCCGTCTACGAATGCCGGAAACAGAAATCCACATTGTGGTTCGCCCGGTTCGTATTCCCCACTCAACGGGCAGATCACACACAAAATGTATTCATACATTCTTTCGGATTCTCCCTGACGTATATGATCCAATCCCTTCGCCGGAATGTCATATCTGTCATGAAAAACATAGATCGCATAATCCTCATCTGCCTGATAATGTTCTCCGACAATCTCATAAAAGGTCTCCATCAGAGCATCATTTTTCAGACCGCAGGCACGCATCCCCATCAGTAGCTTCCACATGCTGTCCTGATTTCTCCGATCATCACAAAACTTATATTCCTTCAAGTTTTTATTCGTCTTTGCAAACGGTACTTTCTTCGCAAGGGCCAGATTTTTCTCCTGTTCTGCAGGATTTAAGTTTAGAAAACTGGTGTTAAATGTTCCATCTATAAATCCGTCTATATCCATATAGCTTCCGGCGATCCGAGTGATCGATGTCCGTTTTACTGTCATCCGTCTGGTCAGCGCTAGCATATCTTCTCGATTAATCATAGTTTTCCCCTCCGTACTGTTCACTTCGAATCTCTGCTTATGTAGACAATTTCTTTAAAAAGTCTTCTGTCGTATCCTCTCTGTCAATCCTCGAAGCATTAATGGTTCTACTCCACTACTTTTTTCTTCCTCTTTTTCCTCTGCCTGCATGATCACATCACGTACCTTCTGCATTCTCTCGTCAAGAGCTGAACTGATCTGTGCACAATCCATCATCTCTTCTGCAAGATACTTACTCTGTTCTTCCGGAATACTCTTCTTATAACGAAGCTTATGCTCCAGACTCGCCCAGAAATCCATCGCAATCGTGCGAAGCTGAACTTCAACTGTGATCATCTTTTTCCCTTCTTTCAGGAAAATCGGAGTTTTTACAATCAGGTGAAGACTTCTGTAACCACTCGGCTTTGGATTCGCAATATAGTCTTTTTTCTGAATCAGAATTACATCATCCTGGTCAAGAAAGCATTTTGCAAGCTTGTAAATATCATCCTGAAATGCACAGATCACGCGCACACCGGCAATATCCTGAATATTTTCTTCGATTGCATCAATCGTCAATGGAATATTTTTACGACGAATCTTCTTCAACAGACTCTCCATTGATTTCACACGAGTCTTAATGCTCTCGATCGGGTTGCGGTCATACTCCAGGGAATACTGTTCGCTCAGCACCTTGAATTTCGTCTCAACTTCCATGATCGCACACTGATAATAAGCCATCATTGTGTTGACCGGCTTTAAATTCTCCTGTACAAAGTCAATAAATTCATCTGAAAGAAGACTGTTTCTTACAAAGTCCTCTCTTCTTTTCTCGATTCGTTCTTCTAATTCTCGTCTACCCATTTGTTTCTTTCATCTCTCTTTTCTTGCTTTTATAAGATTGATCTAATCAGATACTTCCATTCTGCCAGATATTCTCTAAGCATATTATTCGGCAGATACAATGGATTCGAGCCTGCAGCAATCGCTTCCGCTGATTTCAGCCCCTGTCCTTTTGTGATCTGCATCGCCCGAAACATATGGAAATCATTTGTGATAATTCCAACACTTGCTCCGTCTCTGATATATTTCTTACTGTTTTTTATATTCTGCTCTGTTGTCTTTGATTCGTCTTCCAGAATCAGACGGTCTTTCTCAATTCCGGCTGCTTCCATATAATCAGCCATCGCCTGCGCTTCCGTACACGGCTCGTTATACCCCTGTCCACCTGACACAATACAGATTGTCTCCGGATTCTTCTCCAGATAATCGATTGCTGTGTTCAGTCGATGCTTCAGCACCTTACTCGGTCCATCTGCTCTCACCTGTGCACCAAGCACTATGATGTAGTCCAGATTTCCATCTGCCTTCGCATGCATCTGACTAATAATGCATCCTTCGATAATTACAAAGGAAACTACAAATATAAGCAGTATTCCCCTTAATATCCACAACATCCACATCGGAAGTCTTTCCCATCCATCCAGAAATGTAATCGCTGCGCATCCTCCAAGCAATGCAGCTAATACAAACCAGATCAGGAAGAATCCCGTCCCAGATCCATTTCCACTCATCCAGAACCCATAACAGGCAAATAGCACTGCAAATAAAATACATATTATAGTTACTGTCATTTTCCGCTTTGTTCTCACTTTCCACTCTCTCCAAGAATCAGTCGAAGCAGTGTCTTATCAAGCATGATTGTCCGGTTCCATGGGTTCAAAATGATACCTTCAATCTCATTCACCTGTACAGCGGACTGAAATAATGGTTCGATTGCTGTCAAAAAGGTAGACATCACACGATCAGAACCTTTCAGTTCTTCTTCAAAACTTGTAAATGCACTCCACCACTTCTTTCCATCAGCTGTCTTCACTGCCTGTATCTTCAGTTCTTCTGCAACAGAAGGCTCTACCGCAAGAATCAATTGTCCTTCTTCTTTCATTCGTCTGCGGATCACTGTCAACGTATGTGCTAAAAGTTCCTGAGACACTTCCTGCTGGAGCGCAGAAATTGCTTCCTCAATCTTCTCGTTTCCTTTCAGTCCTTCGTCTTTTGTATCGTTATTCTGTATCTTCATCCTCGCTGCTCCTTATAAATTCTTTATAGTTTAATAAGCATTAATATTCTAACACCAAT
>OHTI01000411.1_pt1 | contig 20124 bp, 22 predicted proteins | sample 1578941 | NCBI WGS metagenome assembly OHTI01 (sample SAMEA3879609, study PRJEB24766) | human gut metagenome | biome: human-associated habitat; feature: feces | place: USA | collected 1985/1987
CTCCCTTGAGGACACACCTATTGTTACATGAAAGGAGATCCCTATGAGATTAGCCGACAAGCTGCTCCTCTGTGCCGCGGGTATTTACACGGCCCTGCAATGCGCCCGTATTCTTGATGTTTTTCATGCCTGGTTTTTTATGGAATACTTTTTCATAGGCATTTTCCTTCTCCTGGCCGCCATCGAGTATTTCAAACTGCTCCGGGCCTACTTCCAAAAGAAGCGCAAGGATAAGGGACCCACAATCTGACCTGTCCCCAATAAAACGCAAGGCGGCACACCTGCGTGTGCCGCCTTGCTTCATGCCTTGGCAATTGACTTTTCGGGGAATTAGTACATGCCGCCCATGCCGCCCATATCGGGGGCGGGAGCTGCGGGAGCCGCGGGCTGGGGCTTATCGGCCACCAGGGACTCGGTGGTCAGCACCATGCCGGAGACGCTGGCGGCGTTCTCCAATGCGGAGCGGGTCACCTTGGCGGGATCCACGATGCCGCTGGCGATCATGTCGCAGTACTCCTCCTTGTAGGCGTCGAAGCCGTAGCCGTTCTTGCCGGAGGAACGGACCTTCTCCAGGATCACGGAGCCATCCAGGCCTGCGTTGGCTGCGATCTGGCGAATAGGCTCCTCCAAAGCTTTGGCCACAATCTGCACGCCGGTCTTCTCATCGCCCTCCACCTGATCCAGCAGGGCAGTGACGGCGGGGATGGTGTTTACATAGATGGTGCCGCCGCCGGCCACGATGCCCTCTTCCACGGCGGCCTTGGTGGCATTCAGAGCGTCCTCAATGCGGAGCTTCTTCTCCTTCATCTCCGTCTCGGTAGCAGCACCCACCTTGATAACGGCCACGCCACCGGCCATCTTGGCCAGGCGCTCCTGGAGCTTCTCCTTGTCGTAGTCGCTGGTGGTCATGCCGATCTGGCTGCGAATCTGGGCCACACGGTCGGCAATGGCCTGCTTGTCGCCGGCGCCGTCCACGATGATGGTATTCTCCTTGGTCACCTTCACCTGACGGGCACGACCCAGCATATCCACGGTGGCATCCTTCAGGGTCAGGCCCAGCTCCTCGCTGATGACCTGGCCGCCGGTGAGGATGGCAATATCCTGCAGCATTTCCTTGCGGCGGTCACCAAAGCCCGGGGCCTTCACGCACACCACATTCAGGGTGCCGCGCAGGCGGTTCACAATCAGGGTGCTCAGGGCCTCGCCCTCCACATCCTCGGCGATGATGAACAGCTTCTTACCCGCCTGGACCAGCTGCTCCAGCAGGGGCAGGATCTCGGAGATAACGGAGATCTTCTTGTCGGTAATAAGGATGTAAGCGTCGTCGATAACGGCTTCCATCTTTTCGGTGTCGGTGACCATGTAAGGGGTGATATAGCCGCGGTCAAACATCATGCCCTCCACCACCTCGGAATAGGTCTCGGCGGTCTTGGACTCCTCAATGGTGATGACGCCATCGGCGCTGACCTTCTCCATGGCCTCGGCAATGAGCTTGCCGATAAAGGCGTCGCCGGAGGACACGGTACCCACACGGGCGATGTCATCGGAGCCGTTAACCTTTTGGCTCTGGGCGTGGATGGATGCCACGGCAGCGTCCACAGCCTTAGCCATGCCCTTCTTCATAACGATGGGATTGGCGCCGGCAGCCAGGTTCTTCAGGCCCTCCCGGACCATGGCCTGAGCCAGCAGGGTGGCGGTGGTGGTGCCATCGCCGGCCACATCGTTAGTCTTGGTGGAAACCTCCCGCACCAGCTGAGCGCCCATGTTCTCGAAGGGATCGTCCAGCTCGATCTCCTTGGCGATGGTCACGCCGTCGTTGGTGATCAGCGGAGAGCCGAACTTCTTATCCAGCACCACATTGCGGCCCTTGGGGCCCAGGGTGACCTTTACGGTATCGGCCAGCTGATTGACGCCGGACTCCAGAGCCTTCCGGGCCTCGTCGCCGCGCTTGATAATTTTAGACATATTGATTGCCTCCTATATTGCAGATAATGATTTTATAAAGGAATGTCACTCCGAGGGAGCGAAGCGACCGCGGGAATCCGTAATACCCTTTGCATAAGGCCGAGGAGAACGGATTGCCACGACCAGTCTGCGGACTGGTCTCACAATGACAGTGCCAAAATTTTATTCAACGATAGCCAAAATATCGCCCTGCTTCACAATGATGTACTCCACATCCTCCAGAGTGATCTTGGTGCCGGCGTATTTATCGGTGATGACCTTGTCGCCGGGCTTCACGGTCATGGTCACGGGGTTGCCGTCCACCATGCCGCCGGGGCCAACGGCAATGACTTCCGCCACAGAGGGCTTCTCCTTGGCAGAGCCGGTGAGGATAATACCGCCCTTGGTGGTTTCCTCCGCCTCGGTCATTTTCAAAACCACGCGGTCAGAAAGCGGTGTCAGTTTCATAGTTGTTTTCCTCCTTATATCCTTTTTATTAAACAAATTCAGCGTTAGCACTCAAAACACTGGAGTGCTAACGCTGATTATAATACCACATTTATATCGTTTTTCAAGGGGTATTTTGGAAAATCACAAAAAATTCACATTTGCTCCACAGCGGGAGCGGCTTCCCGGGCGGTGGCATTGCAGGAGCAGCCGTCAGGACCGAAGAAATTCAGCTTTTTATCCGCCAGACGGATATGGACGTGGTCGGTGGTGACGCACTCGCCGTCCAGGCAGGTAACGATGTCCTTTTTCTCCGAGTCGATGACGATGTCCTTAGCGGTGGAGCAGTGCGCCAGATGGGGGAAGCGGTGGTACTCGCCCCTGGAGTAGGGGCCCACAAATTTCAGGAAGGTACTGCGGCTCACCTTATCCACCACCAGGGTATTCAGCACGCCGTCGTCCATCCGGGCCTCCGCCACGGGCATGAAGCCGCCGCCGTAATAGCGCCCGTTGCACACGGCCACCACGGCGTAGTCCTTCTCCACGGAAACGCCGTCCAGTGTCACGGTCCAGTGGGTGCCGATACCTTTAAAGAGAAAGTTCACTGCCAGAGACACGATGTAGCTGCTTTTGCCGTCCAGGATGGGGCTTTCACTGAACTTGTGGACATCCTTGGCCACCCTTGCGTCAATGCCGGAGCAGGCAATGGTCAGGGCGATACGGTCATTGACCTGGATGGCATCTATGGGAAACTGCGGCCCGTTCCACAGATTCTCCGCGTCCCGGAACTTCTCCATATCACTGCCGAAATTCTTGAGGAAGTCGTTGCCGGTGCCGATGGGGATGACGCTCATAGCGGCGTTATCGTAGCCAATGATGCCGTTGGCCACCTCGTTTACGGTGCCATCGCCGCCGCAGGCGTAAAAGCGCAGCTCCTCGCCGGTCTGACAGAGTTTTTTGGCCAGCTCCGTGGCGTGGCCCTGGCGCTTGGTGAGGATGCACTGCACATCCAGATCATGCCGGGTGCGCAGGGCATCAGCCATGTCGTAAATACGCTGGCGGCTGTCGGACTTGCCGGCCGTGGGATTGATAATAAAAATATGTTTCATAAGACCCTCCGCTATGGAAAAGAATAAAAACACACATGAGTTCATTATAGCAGGCACAAAGAAGAATTTGTGTATAAAGTGAAAACAAATTTCCCGGGTCTGTCTGCGAGGACTTTTAAATCCGCTGCAGGGGCGGCCCTTGCGGACACCCGGCTTGCAACTGGCTGTGGCAATCCGTTATTCTGCGCCTAAAACTCATACATTCCCGTACATAAACAGGTCACACTTGAGCATCCCATTATAGAGCTTGCGCTTCTTGTCTGCCGGTCGGCCGAAGGTGCGCTCAAACTCCGTATGGCTGCTGAGCACCAGGGTCCGCCAGCCGTCGGGCAGATGCTGCCAAACCCGGCCCAGCTCCCGGTACAGCGTCTCCGCCGCCGCCCGGTCCATGAGCCGCTCTCCGTAGGGCGGGTTGGTTACCAGCTGGCCGTATTGGCTATCCCGGCGGAAGTCTCTCATGTCCGCCACCTCAAAGCGGATGCAATCCTCCACCCCGGCCTTCATGGCGTTGCTCTGAGCGATTTCAATGGCCCGGGGATCGATATCCCCGCCCCAAATGTCGTACTTTCCGTGAAACTCCTTATCCATGGCCTCCTCCGCCGCATGGAGCCAGCCCCTTTGGGACAGGAAGGCCCACCTTTGGGCGTCAAAGCTGCGGTCTAAGCCCGGAGCCCGGTTTTTGGCGATGAGGGCCGCCTCAATGGGGATGGTCCCGCTGCCGCAGAAGGGGTCGCAGAAGGGATCCCGCCCCCGATAGCGAGACAGCAGCACCATGGCTGCCGCCAGAGTCTCCCGCAGGGGAGCCTCCACCCCTACGGCCCGGTAGCCCCGCTTGTAAAGCCCCTCCCCGGAGCTATCCAGCCCGATGACTACCTGATCCTTGAAAATGGAAAAGCGCACCTGGTATTTTACCCCCGTCTCAGGGAACTGCTCCAGGCCATACCGACTCTTCAGCCGCTCCACCATGGCCTTTTTCACAATGGATTGGCAGGCAGGGGCAGAATGGAGCTGGCTGGTAATGAAGTAGCCCTTCACCGGGAAGGCGCCGTCTCGGGGAATGTAGTTCTCCCAGGGGATGGCCTTCACGCCCTGGAAAAGCTCCTCAAAGCTTCGGGCCGGGAATTCCCCCAGCACCAGCAGCACCCGGGCGCCGCAACGGAGGTTTATGTTGAGCCTTGCGCAGTCGTCCGGGGCGCCGTCGCAAAAAATGCGCCCGTTCTCTACCCGGACATTTTTAAGGCCCAGTCTCTTTACCTCATCGCCCACCAATTTCTCCAGCCCCAGCAAACAGGGAATCATATAAGTTGCCATACAAGCGCTCCTCGAGATATTTTTCATTCTCCCCTCAGTATAGAATAGAAATCTCAAAAGTGCAAGAAAAAGAAGCTGCCGGCAAAGCGGCAGGATTTGCAATAACGGTAAGGAAGGGCATGTAGGGGGAAACCCAAGAAGGGTGTCCATCGCCACTGAAATCAATGGTTTTTGAAGCTTTTCCTAAGCTTCAAAAATTTGGGCGGCGTGGAAAAACTTTTTCGCCCCGCTAAAAAACAGTGGTGTTCCCCGCCGCTATCCTGTATAATAGAGGCAAATAAGCCGAGGGGCCAAAAGATCTCGCAGAGTTTGCGCCCGCAGGCTGTAAGCCTTTTGCCGGAAAAATCCGAAGGAATTTTCGACAGCATGAGGCGCAAATTCAAGTTGCGCGAAAAAAACCTTGCAGGAAACTCAAGGTTGATAGACAAAGCCCCGTTTTTTTGATACTATGATACCACATGGAGGGGGGAAGGATATGGCTTTTGGAGAACGATTGCAGCTTTTGCGCCGCCGCAGCGGCCTGACCCAGGAACAGTTTGCCGAGCAGCTGCAGGTGTCGCGCCAGGCAGTGAGCAAGTGGGAGTCCGGCAAGGGCTATCCGGAGATGGAGAAGCTGCTGTTCATCTGCCGGCAGTATGGCGTAACCCTCAATGACCTGTTTGAGCAGGGGGAAAATGAACCCATTTCCCGGGAAATATCTCCGGCCATTCCGCTGAAGGCGTCAGTCGCCGCCTTTGTAAGCAATCTCTCCCCCCGAAATAAGTGGCTGGCCGCCGGCATCCTGCTGGGGGTGGCGCTTCTGGCTGGCTTTATGGGATTGTGCCTGAAAGGAGGAAAAGCGGAAATGGAGATGGTCATTTGGATTGCCGCTATGGTGGTCTTCGGCGTGGTGGAGGCCGTTACGGTGGGGCTGGTGTCCATTTGGTTTGTTTTGGGCAGTGCGGCGGGGCTCATCGCCGCCATCTGCGAGGCCCCCATATGGCTGCAGGTGGTGCTGTTTTTTGCGGTGTCCATTGCGGCGCTGATAGCTACCCGCCCTCTGGTGCGCAAAATGATGGATAAGAACATCGTCCCCACCAATGCCGATGCCGTGCTGGGCAGGGAGGCCCGGGTCACAGAAGCTATTGACAACACGGTTCCCTCCGGAGCGGTGTATGTAGACGGCAAGACCTGGTCAGCCCGCAGCGAATCCGGCGAAACGCTGCCGGAGGGCACCCTGGTGCGCGCCGTGCGTATGGAGGGGGTAAAGCTGTTCGTGGAGCGGCTGCAATAAAAACAACATTTTATAATATTATTAAACAGGGAGGAAAAAACATGTTTGGAGACATCAATATCGGAACGGTTGCTTTGGCGATCCTGGTGGTGCTGATCCTGATCCTCATCGTCAGCAACATACAGATCGTCCAGCAATCCAAAGCCTATGTGGTGGAGCGGCTGGGCGCATTCCACGCCGTGTGGGGCGTGGGCCTGCACCTGAAGGTGCCATTCATTGAGCGCGTGGTAAAAAAGGTGAGCCTGAAGGAGCAGGTGGCGGATTTCGACCCCCAGCCCGTGATCACCAAGGACAATGTCACCATGCAGATCGACACCGTCATCTATTTCCAGATCACCGATCCCAAGCTCTACACCTATGGCGTGGAGTATCCTATGAGCGCCATTGAGAACCTCACCGCTACCACCCTGCGCAACATCATCGGTGAGCTGGAGCTGGACCAGAGCCTCACCAGCCGCGACACCATCAACGCCAAGATGCGCTCCATCCTGGACGAGGCCACGGATCCCTGGGGCATCAAGGTCAACCGTGTGGAGCTGAAGAACATCCTCCCGCCCCGGGAAATTCAAAATGCCATGGAAAAGCAGATGAAGGCCGAGCGTGAGCGCCGGGAGTCCATCCTCCAGGCCGAGGGCGAGAAGGCCAGCAAGATCCTGGTGGCTGAGGGCGAGAAGCAGTCCGCCATTTTGAAGGCGGACGCCCAGAAGCAGGCGCGCATCATGCAGGCCGAGGGCGAGGCCACGGCTATCCTGAAGGTGCAGCAGGCCATGGCAGATTCTCTGAAGCTGCTGAACGAGGCTGCCCCCAACGATCAGGTCATCAAGCTCAAGGCCCTGGAGGCCCTGGAGAAGGTGGCCGACGGCAAGGCTACCAAGCTCATCATCCCCAGCGAGATCCAGGGTTTGGCGGGCCTGGCTGCCAGCGCCAAGACCATCCTGTCCGATGATAAGCCGGAGGCGTAAGGCACTATGGCCAAGAAAGAAACCGACCGCTTCGTGAAGGTGCTGGCGGAGAACGGATTCGTCACCTCCTCGGAGATCTGGGTAGACACCCAGACAGGCGTGGAGTATTTGTACCACGCCAGCGGCAATTCCGGCGGCCTCACCGTCCTGGTGGATGCCGAGGGCAAGCCCCTGCTGCACCGCCGCGCCCCGGATGCCCCGGAGTATAAATAATAGGGAGGAGAACACATGATCGTAACCACTACCCCCTCTGTGGAGGGCCGCCGTATCACGGAATATAAGGGCGTTGTTTTCGGTGAGGTCATCGCCGGTGTGAACTTCGTCAAGGACTTTGTGGCTGGGCTCAGCAACTTCTTCGGCGGCCGCTCCGGCACCTACGAGGAGGAGCTTATCAACGCCCGCCAGCAGGCCCTGGACGAAATGGAGCAGCGGGCGGCCCAGCTGGGCGCCGATGCCGTGGTGGGTGTGGACATTGACTATGAGGTCCTGGGCGCCGATAACGGCATGCTGATGGTCACCGCCAGCGGTACGGCCGTGCGTCTGGACTGATCCGCCCATATAAACCACATCAAATTATGCGCACAGGCGGGGCAAAGCCCCGCCTGTGCGATTTTTCGCCGCCAAGCACCGCGATTCTTGTGCAATGTCATTGCGAAGCCAGTGCGCACACTGGCTTCGCAATCCGTAATTCCCCAAAAATCAGCAGGTACGGCTAAACCGCACCTGCTGATTTTTTCGTATTTACCGGCCCGTCATGATATTCAAGATCACCCGGTCCGTCTCGTGCATGCCCTTGGAGGCTAAAACACCTACATTGCGGATAGTTTCCTCCACGTCCGCGCCCTCTATGCCATCGCCGGGGCGGAAGTTGTTGCCGCCCAGGTACATGTTGTATCCCAGGATGCCCGTACCCACGGCCATGGCGATTTTGCTGGCACAGCTGGCCTTGGCTCCGTCACAGATGCACCCGGAGATCATGGCCACGGCGTTGCAGATGGTGTGGCTGATGCCGTCGTAACCCGCGCCCCGGAGCCAGGCGATGCCACAGCCTGCTCCCACCCCGGCAGACACCGCGCCGCAGTAGGCGCTGAGCCGCCCGATACCGGTTTTTTGGTGAATAGTAATAAGGTCAGACAGGGCTACGGCTCTGAGAATATTCTCTTCACTTGCGCCCAAAAACAGGCCATACCGCCACACAGGCACCGAAGCAGTGATGCCCTGGTTGCCGCTGCCAGAGCAGATGACCACCGGCATCTCGCACCCGTTCATCCGTGCATCGGACCCCGCCGCAGCCCAGGCCCGGGCCTCGGTCTCGATGCCGCTGCCTGTGGAGAGCAAGGTGGAGCCGATGTTGGCGCCCCAATCACCCCGGAGCCCCTCGGCGGCAATGGCGCTGTTGCACGCCAGCTGCCGGCTGATGCAGGGCCGTATCCGTTCTATGTCCACGGTTTCTATAAAGGTAAGAATGTCTTTCACATTCAGGACGCTCTTGTCCTGGAGATTGGCCTCGGCAGAGGCGCTCTCGGGCTTTTCCAGCAGCACCCGGCCATCTTTTTCAATGTACACCAGGTTGGTGTGGTTGTTGGCCACCCGGGTCACGGCCTTGTGCCCACCCAGCCAGCCTGTGAGCCGGATGTCCAGCAGGCAGGGGGTCTCCGGACAGGTGACGGTGATGTCTGTGGCGTCCAAATATTCCTGGATATGCTTCGTGTCCTCCTCGGTGACCTTGGCCAGCACCTGCAGCTCTGCGTCGGCGTCCCCGGCCACGATGCCCACGGCGATGGCGGCCTCAATGCCCCGCCGTCCGCCGGTGTTGGGCACCACCACGGATTTCACATTTTTCAGGATGTTTCCGCTGATCTCGGCCAGCACTTTTTCCGGTTTACCGCCCAGCACCTCGCGCAGCTTTGCAGCACAATACGCGACGGCGATGGGCTCAGTACACCCGGTGGCCAGGCGAAGCTCCTCCGCCAAAATGGCGCAGTAGGCTTCCGTTTTCCTTTCGTTCAACATTCTTACCGCACTCCTTAATGTTAATTTGTATAGAACCCCGAGCTTCCGGGGAAAAGGACAAAAGTCTCGCAGAGCTTACCGCCCGCAGGCGGCAAAAAATTTAAATCATTTTTCACCGTGACATGCGCGTGAAAAAAACTCTCAGGCTGCCGGTGCGGAATTTTGTTGCTTGCGGCAAAATGATGCCCGCAGCAGACTGTAAGCCCTTTGGCAGAAAATTCCGCAGGAATTTTTGCCGGGCATGTCAGCCGCCGATGTTTTCCACAAACGGCAGGTCATCGCCTTCCACCCATTCCGCCACATCCACGATTTCAAACTCCGTAGGCGTTTTTCGGATCACCACCCGGACAATGCCCGCATTGATGACCATCCGCCGGCACATGGCGCAGCTGGTAGCATCGCCCAAAATTTCCCCGGTTTGGGCGTTTTTGCCCACCAGATACAGGGTGCCGCCCACCATGTCCCGCCGGGAGGCGGAGATGATGGCGTTGGCCTCGGCGTGGACGCTGCGGCACAGCTCATACCGCTCTCCCCGGGGCACCCGCAGGGCTTCCCTTGTGCAGTAGCCCATGTCTACGCAGTTGCGCCGGCCCCTGGGTGCGCCGTTGTAGCCGGTGGAGATGATTTCGTCGTTTTTCACAATGATAGCGCCGTAAATGCGCCGCAGGCAGGTGGCCCGCTCCAACACGGTCTGGGCAATGTCCAGATAATAATTCTCCTTGCTGATACGCTCCATACACACCTCCGTGGGATTTATAGCTCCATTATACTGTATTTTTTACCCTATTTCAAGAAAAAGGACGCCGCAGCAGCGGTGTCCTTTTTGCGAATTCAGAATCTGTCATCATGGTGGAAGGCTTCGTCCTCATCGGGGCTCCGCCCGGGCATCCGGCCGATGCCCTTTTCCGCCTTAATGGCCTCAAAGTAGCCCAGGTCAGTTTGCTGGATATAGGGGGTGATCCAAATGGAGAGAATGCCCGCTGTCAACACGCACAGGAGGCTCCAGCCCAAAAAGGTCACATCCAGCACAAAGAGATCCAGCTTGTAGCCCCTGGTTTGCTGCTTGCTCATGTTCAGCGCATCCATCACGCCCAGCTCCGGATTCTCACACAGGTTATACAGGGCAAAGCGGTAGCGGTAGGCGGCAATGATGCCGGGCACGATCAGCAGCATACTCCACAGGGCGATAAACACCGCCATCACCAGGTTCAGCAGCACGATCTTTCCCACGAAACCGAACCCGTCAAACAGGGAGGCGATGGGCATTTCCTCACCCCGGCGCACACCCTGGTGATACTGAATATACCCGGCGTCCAGCACGCAGCCCAGCAGCCAGACCAAGACGGACACGAACACTACCACCGGCGTAGGAAAGGCAGCGTGGTGAAAGAGGGATTGCACCTGGAACTGCATATCTCCGATCTGCACCCATGTACCGTCATCGGCGGACACATAGTTGTCTGCCAGACTCAGCGCAAATTGGATCACCAGATATAGCAGGGTCATCTGATACGCGGAGACCCGGGCTGACTTGGTAATGACCTTTGCGCCCCGCTTCAGTTCAATCCGATTCAGCATAAATTCATCTCCCACTGCAATGTATTATTTATAATGTGCATTGCCACTGTAACACACCTGCCCGAAAAAAACAAGAGGCAGAACCATTTCCTGTTGAATTTACGGAAGGAGGCGCTTTTTCACGGCATCTTAATTCATAATTTGTCAAAAAATACCGCAAATCCCATCGGATAGGGGTGGACAAAGGCCCGAATTTGTTGTAATATTACTTTCAGTATGGGGTGGCATAGGGCCACCCTGAAGTAAGATGAGGTGAAAGACAATGGCACAAGCTTTCTTTGGCGGCGTTCATCCCAATGACATGAAGGCCGCAACCAATGAAAAGGCCATCGAGCAGCTGGCAGCCCCGGCTGAGGTGGTCATTCCCATGTCTATGCACATCGGTGCGCCTTGCAAGCCCGTGGTTTCCGTGGGCGACAAGGTTACTGTGGGCCAGCTGATCGGCGAGCCCGACGGTTTCGTATCCGCACCCATTCATGCCAGCGTTTCCGGCACTGTAAAGGCCGTGGAGCCCCGCCCCTTCTCTATGGGCGGCACCATGATGAGCGTGGTCATTGAAAACGACAAGCAGAACACCGTGTGCCCGGACATTCATCCCGTGGCCGATCCTGACAGCCTGACTCCCGAGCAGCTGGTAGAGATCGTCAAGAACGCCGGCATCGTCGGCCAGGGCGGCGCGACCTTCCCCACCCATGTGAAGATCAGCTCCGGCCTGGGCAAGGTGGACTATGTCCTTATTAACGCTGCCGAGTGCGAGCCCTATATCACCGGCGACCACCGCACCATGCTGGAGCGGCCCGAGCAGGTCATCAAGGGCGCTACCCTTCTGGCCAAGTGCTTCGGTGTGGATAAGGTCTACATCGGCGTAGAGGCCAACAAGCAGAATGCGGCGGACGTGCTGAACAAGACCATCGCCGAGCTGAAGGCTCCCGTGGTGGTGGAGGTGCTGCACACCCGTTACCCCCAGGGCGCTGAAAAGCAGCTCTGCCAGGCCATCTCCGGCCGGCAGGTTCCCTCCGGCAAGCTTCCCGCTGACGCCGGCTGCTGCATTTTCAACCTGAACACCACCTGTTCTATTTACAAGGCCGTTTACACCGGTATGCCCGTGGTGAGCAAGATTGTCACCGTCTCCGGCTCCGGCGTCATCGAGCCCAAGAACATTGAGTGCCCCATCGGCACCCCCATTACCGACCTGTTCGATGCCTGCGGCGGCCTGCGGGAGGATACCTACAAGCTGATTATGGGCGGCCCCATGATGGGTCTTGCCCAGTATGATGTGGATGTTACCGTGGGTAAGGGCACCGGCGCCATGCTGGCCTTTGCCGGCGACGAGGAGAAGTATGTGGCCGAGCCCCAGTGCATCCGCTGCGGCAAGTGCGTGGGCGTGTGCCCCATGCGCCTGGAGCCTGTCTTCATGTATAAGTACCTGCAAAAGGGCGATGTGGACACCTGGCAGAACGTTCTGCACGGCATGGATTGCATCGAGTGCGGCGCCTGCGCCTACACCTGCCCCGCCCGTCTGCCCCTGACCCATATGTTCCGCATGGGCAAGCAGAAGGTCAATAACGCAAGAATGGCTGCCAAGGCAAAGGCCGAGGCCGAGAAGAAGGCAGCCGAAGAGAAGAAGGAGGCGTAAGCAATGACGGATTATAAAAGCTTGAAGCTCATCGCATCCTCCTCTCCTCATATCCGCTCCAATGAGGACACCCGCTCCATCATGCTGGATGTGATCATCGCTCTCATGCCCGCCCTCATCATGGGCATCTATGTGTTCGGCTGGCGCGCGCTGACGGTCACCCTGGTGTCCGTGGCGGCCTGCGTGGTTTGGGAGTGGCTGTACCGCAAGGTCATGAAGAAGACCAACTCCATCGGCGACCTGTCCGCTGTGGTCACCGGTATCCTGCTGGCCTTTGTCTGCCCCGTGCAGATCCCCTACTGGATGATTATTATCGGCGCATTTTTCTCCATCGTGCTGGTCAAGCAGCTCTACGGCGGCATCGGCTGCAACTTCATCAACCCCGCCCTGGCGGGCCGCGCGATCCTGCTGGCCAGCTATGCCTCCGTCATGGCAGGCAACTGGGTCAAGGTGGGTGAGAAGGCTCTGGTGGTTGGCAGCAATGCCGACATCGTCACCGCCGCCACCCCCATGATGCTCATGAAGGGCGTGGACGCCGCCGGTTGGGAGACCCTCACCAATACATACACCCTGGGCGATATGTTCATCGGCCGCATCGGCGGCTCCCTGGGTGAGGTTTCCTCCCTGATGCTCCTGCTGGGCGGCATCTATCTGCTGCTGCGCAAGGTCATCTCCTGGCAGACCCCCGTGGCCTTCATCGCCACCGTGGCTGTCATCTCCCTCATCTCTGCTCCTGCGGGCATCAGCGGTGTGGAATACATGGCTTACAATGTGTTCGGCGGCGGCCTGATGCTGGGTGCCATTTTCATGGCTACCGACTATGCCACCTCCCCCGTCACCAAGCTGGGGCAGGCCATCTTCGGCATTGGCTGCGGCCTGATCACGGTGTTCATCCGCCGCTTCGGCTCCTATCCCGAGGGCGTTTGCTACTCCATCATGATCATGAACTGCACCACCTGGCTGCTGGATAAGTATGTCCGTCCCACCATCTATGGTGCGCTGAAGAAAGAAAAGAAGGAGGCGGCGAAGTAATGAAGATTCCCGGTAAGTTTATCCTCAAGGTCGCCGGCACTCTAACGGTCATCTCCCTGGTGGTTGCCGCCCTTTTGGGTTTTGTCAACAGCATCACCGCAGACAAGATCGCCGAGATCGACGCCGAAAATACCCGCATCGCCATGAGCGCCGTGGCCCCCGAGGGCAGCGAGTTCGGCGATAAAATAGAAGTGACCGATGATATGGTCGCCGCTGCCGCCACCCAAAGCGGCAAGATCCTGGAGCTGTACCCCGTGACCAACGGCGGCGCCGAGGCCGGCTATGTGATGAAGATCTCCGCCTCCGGCTCCCAGGGCACCATTGTGATGATGGTGGGCGTGGACGCTAATAAGGCCATCACTGGCATTTCCGTTGTCAGCCATGCCGAGACCTCCGGCATCGGCACCAAGGTCGTGGGCAATGAGACCAACACCGCCGGTGTGCCCGTGCTGGATCAGTTTGTGGGTCTCAGCGGTGCCGGCTCCCTGGTCGTTGGCAGCAACATTACCGCCATCTCCGGTGCCACAGTCTCCACCAAGGGCATCACCATGGGCGCCAACGCGGCCCTGGCTGTTGCCGATGTCTTGGGCTAAGAAAGGAGGAGCTGAATTATGAATTTTGGTAAGCAACTCAAAGAGGGCCTGATTACACAGAACCCCGTGCTGGTGCAGGTGCTTGGTATGTGCTCCACCATGGCCATCACTACCTCGTTCTTTAACGGCCTGGGCATGGGCGTCAGCGTGCTCATCATCTTGACCCTGTCCAATATTTTCATTTCCCTGCTTCGCAAGATCATTCCCAACGAAGTGCGTATTGCCTGCTACATCGTGGTCATCGCCGGCTTCGTTACCTGCGTGGACCTGCTGCTGAAGGCCTTTGTCCCCGCGCTGTCCAGCTCCCTGGGTGTGTTCATCCCCCTGATCGTGGTGAACTGCATCATCCTGGGCCGCGCAGAGGGCTTTGCCTCTAAGAACGGCGTAGGTGCCTCCGCGGTGGACGGTATCTGCCAGGGCATCGGCTACACCCTGGTGCTGATCGTCATGTGCGTTGTCCGTGAGTTCCTGGGCAGCGGCAAGTTCGGCGGCGGCCTCCTGGGCGGCGGCGCTTTGGGCAGCGCTCCCGGCGTGACCATCATCCCCGAGGAGTTCGGCATCAAAGTCCTCACGCTGCCTGTGGGCGGCTTCCTGACCCTGGGCTGCCTCATTGCTCTTATGCAGTGGGCCCTGACCAAGAGCGCTAAGAAAAAGGAGGGTAAGTAAGTTATGAGTATTACAGCTTTGCTCGCCATCTCTTTGGGCGCCATTCTTACAAATAACTTTATCTTCGCCCAGTTCCTGGGCATCTGCCCCTTCCTGGGCGTGTCCAAGAAGATCGACACCGCCGTGGGTATGGGCGCCGCCGTGACCTTTGTTATGGGCCTGGCCTCCGCCGTGTGCTTCGGTGTCAACAAGATCCTGGTTGCTATGGGCCTGGGCTATATGCAGACCGTGGCCTTCATTCTGGTCATCGCGGGCCTTGTGCAGTTCGTGGAAATGTTCCTGAAGAAGAACATCCCCACCCTGTATACTGCCCTGGGCGTCTACCTGCCCCTGATCACCACCAACTGCGCCGTTTTGGGTGTAGCTCTGCTGAACGTGCAGAATGACTACAGCTTCATCGGCTCCGTGGTGTACGGCATCACCGGCGGTTTGGGCTTCCTGCTGGCCATCTTCCTGTTTGCCGCCGTGCGTGAGCAGCTGGAGGTTTCCAGTGAGAACCCCAAGGCCTTTGATGGCTTCCCCATCGCTCTGGTTACCGCCGGCCTGATGGCCCTGGCGTTCATGGGCTTCAGCGGCCTGAAGGTCTGGTAAGGAGGAAAAGAGAATATGAATATTTTGTATGCAGTCATCGTTTTAGGTGTACTTGCAATCGTGTTCGGTCTGATCCTGGCCGTGGCCGCTAAGGTCTTTGAAGTGGAGGTAGATCCCCGTCTGCCCGAGATTCAGGCAGCCCTGGCCGGCGCCAACTGCGGCGGCTGCGGCTATCCCGGCTGCGGCGGCTGTGCTGAGGCCATCCTGGCCGGCAAGGCTCCCGTTACCGCCTGCGCTCCCGCGGGGGCTGAGGGCGCTGCCAAGATCGCTGCTATCATGGGCATGGCGGCTCCCACCGGCGATAAGATGGTCGCCCATGTGCTCTGCAATGGCGGCTGCAATGCCAAGGACAACTTTGAATATCGCGGCGTCACCGATTGCCTGGCCGCCACTAAGGTCTGCGGCGGTAACTCCAAGGCCTGCCGCTACGGCTGCTTCGGCTTCGGCTCCTGTGTGGCCGCCTGCAAGTTCGATGCCATCCATGTGGAAAACGGCGTGGCCGTGGTGGACAAGGAAAAATGCACCAACTGCGGCGCTTGCCGTGAGGCTTGCCCCCACCACCTGATCGTGGAGGTCCCCTACAAGCAGAAGGTGTTCGTCAATTGCTCCAATAAGGATAAGGGCCCCGCCGTCACCAAGGTTTGTGCCGATTCCTGCATTGCCTGCGGCATGTGCGAGCGCACCTGCAAGTTTGATGCCATCCATGTTGTGAACAACGTGGCCGTCATCGACTACTCCAAGTGCAAGAACTGCACCATGTGCGCCAAGGCCTGCCCCCGCAACGCCATTGAGCCCATCCCCACTCCCGAGGAGAAGGAGAAGTTCAAGGCTGCGCAGAAGGCCGCTGCTGAAAAGAAGGCCGCTGCCGCCAAGGCTGCTGCCGAGGCCGCTAAGGCTGCGGAAGCTCCCAAGGCTGAATAAATCCCGCATCAAAGCGGCCGTCCGGTTTATCCGGACGGCTGCTTTTTTGCACCCATCATCCGAGCCGTTGGGGTGACCCTCGCAGCCGCCCGCTCCACCACCTCAAGACATCGTACCCATAAGGATCGATGGGCCACATCGTCCCATCCCATCGTATCTCTTGCCCTCCGTGGGGCGGGCTGACCATAGCCCCCGCCTTTCTTGTGCTGTATCCTCTTGCAAATACCTGCCAAAAGTCGTATACTATCCCCATCAACATCAGGCAGAGTAGGAAGACGCATGTTCAAGTGCCGGCGGAACGGGGAGTTGTCCGTCGGAGGAAAGGCGACCGGGTCACCTGCATTACGTTTTCCGCATCCCGCTGCCGCATAGCGCTCTGCCCGGTGGCTTTGTGCTGCCCTGCTCCTCTGTGCGGCTGATCCGGTATTACCGGACTGCCGATGATACAGAGGAGGATTTTTATGCCCATTTTTAAGACCCCATTTTCCGGCGCCTACTGGCGCACTGCAGCCCTGGAGGTAAAAAACTACCGCTCTATAGTGTTTTCGGCATTGATGATCGCCGCCTGCATCGTCCTCAGCCACTGCACCATCCGGGTGGGGGAGGGGCTGTCCATCAGCGTCACCTTCCTGGCCCGGGCCCTGTGCTCCCTGGTATGCGGCCCGGTGATGGTGATCCTGTTCGGTGCAGCGGAGGATACTCTCAGCTTTTTTCTCTCCTCCGGGGGCTATCCCTACTTTCCCGGCTATATGCTCACCACTATTTTGGGCTGCATAGTCTATGCCCTGCTTTTCTATCGGGCCCGGATCACCTGGCGCCGCATCATCCTGGCAAAGCTCCTCACCAACATCCAAAATGTTTTTCTGGGCTCTCTGTGGAGCGCCATTCTCTACAGCAAGGGATACCTGTATTATATGGCCACCAGTGCCGTGAAAAACGCCCTGTACCTGCCGCTGCAGATCCTGATGATAGGCTTTTTGTTTCAGGCACTGCTGCCGGTGCTGGGTCGGCAGGGCAAGCTGCCTAATCAGCTTCCCCAGGGCCGCATCCCCTGGTAAACCGGATTTGGAAAAGGGAGGAGAAACCCGCGGCAGTGGTAAGGACAAACCAAAACATCCCGAAGTATCCTTTGTGCGGGGGTACTTCGGGATGTCTTTTCCCGGAAGGGAAACATTGGTTTGTTCACAATAGTTTAACATTGCCAGCCCTTGACAATCGCAGATGCTGGTGGTAAACTGCGTTTAGCACTCGGGGAAATGGAGTGCTAAACGGAGAATGTTATGGAATTGACAGATCGAAAAAAGCAAATACTGAAGATCGTCACGGAGGAGTACATCCGGTCCGCCGAGCCTATTGGCTCCAAGGCCATTGCCCAGCAGATGCCCGGCAAGATCAGCTCCGCCACCATCCGCAATGAACTGGCGGATCTGGTGGAGATGGGCTACCTGGAGCAGCCCCACACTTCGGCGGGACGTGTGCCGTCGGCCAAGGGCTACCGGCTGTATGTCAACGAGCTCATGGAGCACCGCACAGTGTCTGGCGAGGAAGCGGAAAAGATCACCTCTGCCCTGGGCGGGCAGATGAAGCAGCTGGATCAGGTGGTGGCCCAGGCGGGGCAGATGGCCTCCAGCCTTATGGGCTACCCAGCCTACGCTGTGGCGGATCACAAGCAGGCCGTGACGGTGCAGCGCTTTGAGCTCATCGCTGTCAGCGATGACAGCTTCATCGCCGTGGTGATGCTGTCAGACAGCCGGGTCAAGAGCCAGCTTATGCGCCTGCAGCTGCAGGTGGAGCCGGAGCATCTGCGCCAGGTGAGCAACCTGCTCAACACCCATTTCACCGGCATCTCCGCGCCGGAGATGAATGGCTGCCTGATGAACCTCAGCGACCAGGTGAAGGGCCAGTGGTTTCTGCTGCTGAACCAGGTGGTGGAGTATGCCGGAGAGCTGCTCGCCCAGGCGCAGACCCAGCAGGTATTCACCGGCGGCGCCAGCCAGATTCTGAAATTCCCCGAGTACCGGGATGCCGACAAGGCCCACGAGCTGATGAGCTTCATCTCCGACAGTAAAGAGGATCTGCCCATGCCTACGGGCGGCGCGTCCATGCAGATTCTCATTGGACCTGAGAATGTCAGCGATGCCTTAAAAGACAGCAGCGTGGTTATTGCCAGTTATGACATCGGCGAGAATATGCGGGGCCTTGTGGGCGTGGTGGGCCCCACCCGTATGGATTATGCCACAGTGGCGGCTCGCCTCAGCTACTTTGCCGAGAGCCTCAGCCGTATGTTTGGAAAACCCCAGGAGTTACCTCCGGGAGAGGAGAGGAAAACATGAGCGAAAAGAAGAAAAAGGATATTCCCCAGGAGCAGCCGAAGCCGGAGGAAAGCACCCCGGAGACCCCTGTGGAGGAAACACCCCAGGCGCCGGAGGTGGAGGAGACCTTCACCGTCACCCGGCAGCAGATGGAGCAGTTTGAGAGCCTGGCAAAGCTCCTGAGTGACGGAAACGACAAGTATCTCCGGCTGGCCGCAGAGTACGATAACTACCGCAAGCGCACCACCAAGGAGAAGGAGAGCATTTATGCCGATGCCAAGCTGGAAACGGTGAAGCCCTTCCTGGACGTGGCAGATAACCTGGATCGGGCTGTGACCCAGTTTGAGGAGGGCGACCCCCATCGCCAGGGCATGGAGCTGATCTGCAAGCAGTTTGCTGCCGTGCTGGAGAAGCTGGGCGTCACCGAGATCGAGGCCCTGGGTCAACCCTTTGACCCGGAAAAGCACAACGCCGTCATGCACATCGACGATGAAAGCCTGGCCGAGAATACAGTGGCGGAGGTGTTCCGCAAGGGTTATCAAATGGGCGACAGAGTGGTCCGCTTCGCCATGGTGAAGGTGGCCAATTAAAAAGCATATCCCGGGCTCAGGCCCGCATGAAATAGTTAACACATAAAACGTATATAGATTTAGGAGGCAATCATTATGTCTAAAGTTATCGGTATCGATCTGGGTACCGCGAATATTCTGGTTTACGAGGAAGGAAAGGGCATCGTCCTGCGCGAGCCGTCGGTTGTTGCGGTGGACAAGAACACCGGCAAGGTGCTGCAGGTCGGTGCGGCGGCAAGAAATATGCTCGGAAGAACGCCGGGCAATATCGTCGCGGTGCGCCCGCTGCGAGACGGCGTTATCTCAGACTATGAGATGACCGAGAAAATGCTCGACCAGTTCCTCAAGAAAATCAGCAAATTTTCCCTGATTAAGCCCCGCGTGATTGTCTGTGTGCCGTCCGGCGTGACAGAGGTCGAAGAGCGCGCGGTCATTCAGGCGACGATGGAAGCAGGCGCGCGCCGCGTGTATCTGATTGAAGAGCCGTATGCTGCGGCGCTGGGTGCGAAGCTCGATATCACGGGCCCGGACGGGCACATGGTGGTCGATATCGGCGGCGGCACGACGGACATCGCGGTCTTGTCTCTGGGCGGCATTGCCACATCCTCCTCCATCAAAATCGCAGGCGATACGTTTGACGAGGCGGTTGCCGCGTTTATGCGCAAGCGCTACGGCATGGTCATCGGGCTGAACACCGCCGAAGAAGTCAAAATCACCATCGGCTGCGTGTACGACCGCCCGGAGGAGGTCAGCATGCTCGTGAAAGGACGCGATCTCAAGACAGGACTTCCCAAGGAGGAGATGGTCTCGTCGACCGAGCTGATGGAGGCGTTCAAGCGCCCGGCGCGGCAGATTGTCGACGAGGTGCTGGCGGTGCTGGAAATGAGCTCCCCCGAGCTGGTGGCAGACATTGCGCGCAACGGCATTGTCCTCACCGGCGGCGGCAGCCAGCTCTACGGCTTTGATTTCCTGATTTCCGAGCGGACCGAGATTGCCTGTACGATTGCAGACGATCCGGATTCCTGCGTGGCGCTCGGCTGCGGCAAGAGCCTCGAATGGATCAACTCCATGCAGGAGGGCACGATCAACCTCGCGCGCCGCAAGCTCATGAAGGAAGGCTAAGATTGCATAGAAGCGGATAGTTTCGATAGGAAAACCGGCGGCTGC
>OHTI01000415.1_pt1 | contig 20023 bp, 31 predicted proteins | sample 1578941 | NCBI WGS metagenome assembly OHTI01 (sample SAMEA3879609, study PRJEB24766) | human gut metagenome | biome: human-associated habitat; feature: feces | place: USA | collected 1985/1987
TGTACTACAGGGTTTGCAGCGATTACTTCGGAATAACTATTTCCTCGGCATAATCTTGGCACGGCGAGCCGCCCGTGATAACATCCACGGCTTCGATCTCTGCACCGTTGATTTTCGTAATATCGCCTAAGTGCTTCATTCTCCTTCCTCCAGCATCTTCATTCCGCCTCCCGCTATCTGCGCCACCACCGCCTTGACATCCGCCGGCAGCGCCGCATATTCTTTCCGCTGCGCCGTTCGCACCCGGTAAGCGCGCTGGAAATTGCTGGCAACCACGCTATGCAGGCTGTCGCTGTCCATAAGCGCCCAGCTGCGGATCTGCTCGGGGCCGCCCACAATGCGCCGAATGTCCTCCGGTAGCTTGTCAAATTCCTCCTGCGATCCCCAGATGCCATTGCGCACGGCTTTTGCCACAAGCCCCCACGCCTCCTGCTCGGTCATGTCCTTCTTGTCCGTCAACAGCCGGAGTTTTTCTTTCACCTGCCCAATGACGGGTGGGAATCCCTTGCTGTCCGATGCGATCAGCGCTTTCACGGCGGCGGCTACCAGCCGGTAATCATCTTCGGAAAACATCTCCGTCCAGAGATTCACGATCCCCTCAGCATCCCGGCGTTTCATGTCTCGATAAAAGTTCGGGTATGACGCTTTCAGCACGGCCATGATCTTCAGCGTTTCGTCAACCGTCATGTGCCCCGCCCCTTTCGTGCAGCATATCCAGGAATACATTCCCTCCGCGTTCCGCACTTGGCTGCTTTTTGAGCCGGTCAAATATAATGCCTCGCCAGTTGTTGCTCATGCATTGCCTAATCAGCTCTATGACCGCAGCATCGCCGTACCTGTCGGCGTTGTTTTTGACCTCAGTGACAAGAGATTTCAAACCCTGCGGCTTGTACGGCGCCCGCTTCTCGGTCTTGTATTGCAGCCAGTCCTCCACAGCGCTCTGGAGAGCGGGCGAAAGAGCGGCGAGGCCGTCGGGGGGGACTATAGGGGGAGAACTATCGTTCTCCTTCTCTCTCTCTTTCTCTCTCTCCCCCTCTCCCTCTTTCTCCCCCTCTTTCTCCTTGCGTGTTTGTTTTTGCTTTGTTTGCTTTTTGTTATGCGTTTGTTCTGCGTTTGTTCCCGCTTTCTTCGCCCTGTTTGCCGCTTTGATTCTCCCACTGTCCAGCGTTGGGCGAATCAAAATAAAAACAGAATTGGGGATGCCGGTCAAATCCGGCTCTGCCTCGTCAAGCGCATAATCGCAGATGGCAAGCACCGCCGCCTTGAACTCCTTCGGTGGAAGCGCCCGCAGCGCATCCCTGTAGCTGCGGTAAAACGTAAATTGTGCCCTCTCCACTTACGCCACCGCCTTAAAACGGCAAATCGACGTCGTCCTCGGAAATCTCCGTGAAGGTCTGCGTAGGCTTCTGCGTAGCGTCCTTGCTGCCGCAGAAATGCACCTTGTCGGCGGTCAGCTCCACCACTGTGCGCTTGTTGCCGGTCTTGTCCTCATAGTCCCGGCTGGAAAGCCTGCCCTCCACGATGATCTCCTTGCCTTTGGTAAAGTGGGTGCAGATCAGCTCTGCCGTCCCCTGCCATGCCACACAGGGGAGGAACAGCTTTGTTTCTCTGTCTTTTACCTTCTCGCTCCACGCCACGCGGAAGCTGCACACCGTTGTCCCGTTCTGTGTGGCTCTGCGTTCGGGGTCAGAGCAAAGCCGCCCCTGCAAAATCATTCTGTTTACCATCTTTTTCCTCCTTACAAATAGCTTTTTCCAAATTCTCGCCGGAAGTCATCTTCCGTCCAGCCCTGCTCCTGCATGGCTCTCAGTTGGCCATAGCGCTTTAGCCTGCGCATTTGTCCCTTGTTTTGATGTACCGCCGTCTTGGCGAAGATATGACACCTGTTATGGCACAGGTACACCACAAGGCCGTATTTCTCGCTTTTCTTGCGGTATGCACCGGGGAATATGTGGTGCAGGTCCAGCGGATCCTGTGCACCGTTTCTGCCGCACAAAAAGCATCTGCGATTATCCAAGAGCCTGTGCCTCCCCCCATCGAGATTTCAGCGCGTCCAGCTGCTGCGGTGTCATGGTCTCTATGCCATTCTCCCGGCAATCCTCCACCACCAAATCAATGATCCGTGACATCTGCGCCGTATCGTAGTCGCTGGAAGATATGTAGGAGCGGATATTGTGATAGCCCTTAATATTCCGGCACGGTCCCAAATCCTCGATCATACGGCCAATATGCCCGCTGCACCACACGCGCTTCCAAGCATCGATCCGATCCTCCCGGACGGGGACAACCTCATAATTGCCCCCGATGTCCGGGATATACGACCTATATATGCCATCGGGGCTGATTTGCAGCTTGTCCGACAGCTTACCCACCAGCACCCAAAAATAGGCATTGGCATCCAAGCTCCGGCCCTTGCGTTTGATCTGCGCCACATACTGCTTGTCCGGCTGCAGCTCGTCGCACACGGCCATTGCCGACTGGGGGGACTGTACCAGGAGGCACAGCCACGCCCCATCGCTGTCCTGCTGCCACCTGGCGGCGGTCACATCAGCCTGCAGCATTGTCCTGCTCCTTCTTTGCTGCCTTCATGCAGTCAGCGCACATCTGCGCTCCGTAGCGGCCCTTGGAATACTTAACCATATCCTTTACCGTCCACATTTCGCCGTTGCGCTTCCTTACAGACACAATGTCCGATCCGCACCGCTCACATACAGGTGCGGCGTTCCGCTCTTTCTCGTCCAGTTCGGCGGAGGAAATCTTATCCGGGTCCTCACCGGTGGGCAGTGCAAAGGTCCGCAACCACATATATTTGAAAGCGTATGTCATGGCCTTGCCGCTGCCCTTGTCCTGCGTGTCTGCGCCGTCCCCACAAGACGCAATCTCTATGTACTCCTCCGGGGCCTCCACATTGACCATCCGGTACACCACATCCACATGGGTGATGTTGCCGGTGCGGTTGGCCGTCTGTGCAATGGGGTATACAACCAGTTTGTGTTTCAGCAGCTCCGCCCGCATGATAGATGTGACTTTCTCCTCACTCAGGGCTTTATACTTGGTGCTGCCGAACTCTACATGATCGTCCTTTGCAAGATACTGGACATCCTGCATAATCGCAGCGATTTTCTCGTAGATATTCAAAATTCGTCCTCCTCGTCAATGATTTCCAGCGGGCAGTGCGCACCAATGATTCTTGTGTCCATCAGATACTCGCCCGTTCTCCTGCACTGGTTGCGGGAATATGTTTCCAGCAGAGGGCAGAGGTTACACGCCATATGCCCCTCCGGGAAGTAAATATCCACGGATGTCTTGATGTACCGCAATACGCCGCCCTCGCTCATTCCAACGCCTCCTCGTAATACTCCTCGTTGTCGCTGACGCACTCTCCACAAAGCCAAATGTCCTTGTAGTGCAGAGCGGGGAAATCTGTAATGCGGCAGCCGCAGCAATCGCACACAGGCATCCTCGCAAGGCGCCTATCCTGCTCCTCTGCGTAGCACTCCGCGTCCCATACCGGGTCAGTTGACCACATCGGATGCATCCTCCTTTTCCGGCTCCAGCTTCCACACATCCCGGGTGACCTTGGAAACCTGGGGGATATCCCCCCAATACAGGGCGTTCAAGAAATCGTCCTCACCGGTTCCGCACAAAACAAAGCGTGGCTCTGTGATGACCTTGTACCCGGAATATACGGTTGTCTTATTGCTGCCGCTAACCAGATCGCCCACCTCGGCCACATTGCACTCCGACCGCATAATTACCCGGACGCCGCACCTTTCAGCCACGATGGCATAGTAATGTTTTTGCATCTTCATTCCTCACAAATTCTCACTTGCCTGGTCTATCCAGCTTGTCCACCAGCCGCATAAAACAATAGCTGACCGCAGCCGCGCCGATGATGACAAGCGTCAATGTGTAACCGTCCATATTTACTCCTCCTCTATCCCCATCCACCGCAGAAACGGCATCCGGGGGATTTTCGTCCTGTTGCCAACCCGCATTGTCGGGAATCCAAGCTGTTCGGGGTTGTGCCTCGCTGCGTCCCGTATCGCTTGCGGGTCACAATTCAGCATCTCCGAAACCTCTGCCGGGGTCAGATACAGCTTGTCCGACTTCCGTACATCATTGATTGTCACGCTTCTCACCTCGGTTCGCTGCCCGGATAGCTTCCGCAGCAGCCTTGATCTCGTCCTCCGACACACCGTACAGCTTCGCCATTTTCTTGTAATACTTCCGTGCCGGTGCCCAGTCGCCGTATTCCCAGTGCCTTACGCAGGACTGGTCAACAAACAGTTTCTTTCCGACCTGCACGCAGGAAAGATTCGCTCTATCCCGCATTTCTCTCAATGTCAAATTGCAATGCCTCCTTTCCGTTGCCCTCCCGATACCCGTGTGATAGAATTGGGGCAGAAGGAGGTGAAGTAAATGAATAAATCAGAATTAAATCAAATGATTGCGGAAATTGTTTCTGATGTACTGGATGAAACAGCACCGGATTTCGCTAACATGGCGTCGCAGATTCTGGACGCAGATGAAGCGAAAATGTTATCCGGTGAGGAAGCGGTTGCCAAAGCCGTCTCCCTGTGCAACCAGTACATCCCCAGAGCGTCCGCCGCCATCACTGCCCGGCTTCTTGTCCGGCTTGGCGTAATTTCTCTGTCTCCCGAATAACGCAGCTGTAGAGTTCATCCACAGAAATCTGTCGGCCTTGTAGTGCAAGTACAAGGTCGGCAATTTCTTTTGCTGTTGCTTCCAGCTTCAAGCATTTTCACCTCCAAGCGTATGTGAGATTTCATTGACTGCGGCGGGGAAATGTGGTACCCTTTTGATAGCCCGTGTGGCAAAATCAAAGGAGGTGGCCTTTTGACCAAACTTTTGACCTTGCCCGTTCCAGACCGTGGGGACACGGCGTGATGCAAATGGGCTTTGCGGAACCCATCCCGCAAAAGTGAGCGGCACTCCCAAAGAAGCACGGCTGTTTCATCGTGTACCTCTCGTAGAACCGGCAAGCGTCCACGCAGTGAAGCGTGTAAAAGAACGCAGCTTGCAACTGTCGGGTCATGCAGTGAAGCAGGTATCAAACTCACGCCGACAGTGCGGAAGGTTGCAAGGGTGTTCTGGTGAACAAATTTGGGGGAATACCGTCTGCGGAAACAGCCCGCAGGCGGTTTTTCTATCCCCGCCGCAGTCAACGCCCACCGAAAACTCATATTCATGAGGTTTCACACTTGACACTCCACAAAAACTGCGGTACAATACCTTCGCCAAAAGAAATTGTTAAAAGCCGCTTTCGTGGGGGCTGGTGTTTTTGTACCCTTTTCCGGTGGGCCTGATATAAAGATACCTCATAATTCTCATTTTGTAAATAGGGAAATCTCATTTTTCTCACTTTTGGATAATCTCACAATTTTCAGGAGTATTTTTTTATGTTTTGGTCAGTCTTTGTAGACCTATGTGCAAAGCGTGGAGTATCGCCCAATGCAGTTGCAAAAGAACTAACCCTGTCGTCTGGGTCTGTTACTTCGTGGAAAGGTGGGGCGATTCCAAGGCCAACAACGATAAAGAGAATTGCGGATTATTTCGGCGTTTCACCGGATTTGTTTTTGGAAAAAACGGATGACCCGGGCATAAAAAAAGCCCCCGGCATAAATGCCGAGGGCGTGAGCGCAGCACGGAAAGCGTTGCTTGATGCAGTTGATGGTTTGACCGATGAGCAATGCGAGAAGCTATTGGGGATTGTGCTGGAGGCTAAGAGGGTGCTGTAATGCCGTATGCGATTACAACTGCCATCGCGGTTGCTGCATTGCTTGGTTAGCTACCGACCAACTGACGGTAAGGTCTTTTTCGTAGTCGCTGCACGGATTATTTTTGCCGCAGCCTACAATATAATAGTCCCCACAAATAGACCGCCGATAAACAACATGGCTGCAATCCGCACACGCAAGGCTTTTGCACTGTGGAAGCCCGGCGGATTCAATAAATGCGGACACACGAGTTTTACTTCTTTCTTCGTACAGTTCGGTTTCCAGTCTCCTAATTTCATCCTTTAACTGCTTCCTTGTCTTGAACATCCTGCAACCTCCTTAAAACATATTCAACCTGGCGGTCTGTCAGCGTCGTGATTTCCGCTTTCAACCGTTCCCGTACAGATGTTTGATTCATTATATCACATTCGTTAAAAAAAGTCATCATTTGTATGGCCTCCGTTAAAGTGTTTTCATCTATACCCCCAAACACGGCGTTTGTTGCACACTTTCGTGCAACAAAATCGTAGAAAATAGAAATTTTGTTCTAACCCTCCCCATCCCCGCACCGGACAGGGAGGGTTTTGCCCACGAATCACCTATCGGCTTATCGTTTGCACAGACACCATATCAAAAACAAATCGGGTGGTGCAATCCCGGAAAAGGCAATATCCCCAAATTTGGGGTTTGCAAAATAATGCGGGCTATGCCCGAAAAAAGGGAAGAAGGCAATAAAACATGGAGAAATCGTTGCAGGACACTTGTCGGGACGCAAAACTGGAACAGCACATCACGGCGCAGGAGATAGCAGACCAATCCGGTGTGCCTTTGTCCAGCGTCAACAACTTTTTCGCGTCTACATCTAAAGCACCGGGCGTGTATGCGGCTGGCCCCATCTGCAAGGTGCTGGGGGTGTCTATGGACCGTTACTTTGGCATTGTAGAGGTTGTTTTGGCGCAAGACCAAATCAAGCAGCTCCAGCAAGTCCATGACGAGGATGTGCGCCTTGCCCGAATAGAGGGCGCATACGATGAGCTGTCCAAATCAGCAGAGGAGCAGAAGAAAAAGCAAGGCGGCAGCGCACGATGCTGTATATCGCATCGCTGCTGTCCGCTATCCTGCTGGGTATAGTTACATGGTATGTGGCGCTTGATTACCGTGTGCAGGACGAAGGCCTGATCCGATCCAGGACAACCGGTACGATTGCGTGGATTGTCATTGCGCTTTTGGCGGTGGGAATTGGCGTACTTACATCCGTGCTATTGTCCACTCTTGCGGCGGACAAAAAATCCAAACAAGGCGAGGAAGCAGAAAATGAGCAACTGCATTAAATGCGGAACAACTCTTGTCCCAGGCGCCGTATATTGCCATATGTGCGGCAAGAAGCAAGTGGCAGAAAAGCGGAAGGGCCGATCTCGGCCAAACGGAGCAGGGACAGCTGTAAAACGCGGCAGGGCGTGGATGGCCGTGGCCTCCGGGTACTCATACACAGAAAAAACGCCAAACGGGGAACTGCGGCTTATTCGCAAGCGTCCATCGAAATGCGGGTTTCCAACGAAATCAGAAGCCCTAAAATGGGCGGCGGCGCATTCTGCGGATAATGTTGAAAAGTCAGCTCCCACGCTATTGTCTTTGTGGCAGGGGTGGAGCGAGAACGATATGCAAAAACTTTCCACTGACAAACAGGCCGGATACAAAAAGGCCAGGGAGCGGTTGGAGCCTATCATCGCAAGAGAAATTGACACGCTTACCATAGACGATTTGCAGACAGTCGTGAACGAACAGTCCACATCCTATTACACAGCTCGTGACATGAAGTCCCTGCTGTCACATCTGTATAAAAGAGCAATGGCCAACAACGGCGGAAACGGAACAGTAACGGTAAATTTGTCCCGCTTTATTGTCCTGCCGGAACTGGTGGAAAAAGAACCCGAACCGTTTACAGAGCAGGAAGTAAATGCAATGTGGAAAGCATGGGACAACGGAAAACTGTTTGTTGGCTATATGCTCCTCATGATTTACACATCCATGATGCCGGGAGAATTGTTCGCCTGCAAATCCGACATGATCGATTACGACAAGCACGAAATATACGGCTGTGGCCGGAAAACAAAAAAGAGAAAAGACACCCCCATCGTGTTCCCGGTTTTTATGTCCCCGGTGATAGAGCGGCTGGCGGAATCTGCATCCCCGGAAACAAAACTCCTGTACAGCGGATATGAGAACAAATTTTACGATGATTACCACGCCACAATAAAAGAACTTGGAATCAGAGATTTGCCCCCATATTCCTGCCGCCACACCACGGCCACGGAAGCCGTGAAGAAAGGTGTGGAGCTTCCGGTCGTCCAACAGATCATGCGTCACTCAAAACTTGTGTCCACCCAAAGATATATCCATGTGTCCACGGAAGCAGCGCACAGGGGAGTAAACCAACTTGAAAAATAAGCAATTCTATGGTTGACTTATGGTTGACAAAATGTATATAAACCATTGAATTATAAGGATTTTGCGCGAGGGTTCGACTCCCTCCTTCTGCGCCAAATAAAGCCTCCGGCATAGCCGGAGGCTTTATTTTTTTATTCCGCCCATACAAGTTTCGGCTGTATCATGCTGTACAGATACCTCTGTGCATCTCCATCCTGATTATATAGTCCGCAGAAGATGCCCCGTGCATACTCCAGGCCCTTCTCGGAGTAGATCTCCACCAGGGTCAATCCATCGTAAAGCCCCGGATCGTTCCAGGCAATGGCCAGCTTGCCGTCCTGCAGCGCCATGGACATGGCCTCAAAATCATACCTTGAATCCCCTTCGCCGGGATTATGTCGCTGCATGATCGCGTCCCTATCTACCTCCTCGTCCTCCCAGCCATAGCGTATCCCATCCAGGGCCGCCAGAGAATACAGATCCGGCATGTGGCAGGAGAATACCTTCTCCAGGCCGCTCTCCCCATTCTGCAGCACCGTCAGCTGCTTGCCCACAGCCACGGCATAGAAGTCGACGCCCCTGTTCACCTGCACAATGTCCTTATAGGTCCACTGATTCACGACCTCTTTGCCGCTCATGTCGTAGTAGCGCTGCTCCCACTGATGTTCGCCCAGCTCTCCCTCTATGGGGAGGGTCTGCAGCAGGATAAAATCATCGCCCCGGAGCACCTGCAGCATCATCTGTCCATCCTCCTCAAAAAACAGCAGCAGCTTATCCCCGTCGGGGCTGGCAGACAGCTTTGTCACGTGCTGCTTTTCGATGTCCAGCGGATACACTAGGTCCAGCCGCTTTTGGGATTTCTCGTCTCTTACCAGCCACAGACCGTAGCCCTCCGGCGCCCATTCGGCCCGGGGGTGCGCATCGGCTTCAAATCCGGCCGTCACCACTGTTCCGCCGGTCACCGCCACAGCCCGGGACTCAAAACTTCTTTCGGTCCGGTATTCCCCGCTCACATAGTACCGCAGTCCGTCACCGGTGCTGCAGGCTGAGATGGTAACGCTGTCGCCCGGGTCCACCGGGATCTGCAGCACCGGGAAATCCCGGTAATCGCCGTTTTCCTTCACATCCTGGGCTGTGAGCATAGCACCCGAGCCCCCATAGCTCAGACACAGGTCGTAGCTTTGGGCAAAATCCGCCAAATTGATCGTTACCTCATCCGCCGGGTTCTGTATATGCTGGCGCAGATATGCCATCAGCTCCGGCGTTTCCGGGAGCAGGCGGCGGATGGTGTAGGGGGCAGACGCACCGATGGAGTTATACTGATAGTCGGTCTTCTGCCCGCAGGTAGTCTTTGTCACCCGGCTCTCCGTGCCCAGGTCATGCTCCGTGGTCCACAGCACCCGGCTGTGGAGCAGGTCATACTCCGTCATGTGCAGCCCCCGGGCCACGGATTCATCCCCCCGGGCCACGATGTTGGTAAACTCCACCTGTTCCTGGGTCCGGCACATCCAAGCCGTCACCGCGGTGAAGCCGCCCAGTGACAGCAGAAACAGCACCAGCGTCATGGCAATGGCTCGCTTCATGTCTCTCCCTCCTCCGTCAGATCCCGGATGGTCTTTTGGATCCGGTCGCCCCGATAGTCATAGGTCCGCTTGATGCAGCTCATCAGATCCTCTCCGGCGTCCTCCAGCTCGTCGACGGTGTGGTCGCCCACAATCCATCCCTCCCGCAGCAGCACCGCCCGGGAGATGAAATCCTTCACCTCCTCCAGCAGGTGGGTGGACAGGATCACCGTCTCCTGCTCCGTGAGGATGCCCAGCAGCACCTTGTAAAAGTCCTCCCGGTTGAAGATGTCGTTGCCGGCGAAGGGCTCATCCATGAGGATGTAGTCCGCCCCCTGTGACAGGGCCAGCACTACCTCAAACTGGTTCTGCATACCCACGGAATAGCTCCGCAGCGCCTTGTCCATGGGCAGGCCGAAAAAATCCATCAGAGCCTCAAAGCGTTTATCCTTGAACCGGGGGAAATGCTCCCGGTAGAACTCCCGGTGCGCCTTGGGCGAGAGCCGGGGGAAGAAACTGTGCTCGCAGGTGGCAAAGCTGAGCCGCGCGATGTTGCCGCAGCCGATGGCCTCCCCGTCCAGGGTCACCTCCCCCCTGTGACCTATGAGGCCCAGGATGCACTTCATCAGCGTGGTCTTTCCCGCGCCGTTTTCGCCGAAGAGGCCCACGATCTGCCCCGGCGCAAAGGCCACGGACACATCCTGCAGGGCGGCTTTCTTTCCATATACTTTTGTGATGTTTTTCAGTTCCAGCATGGTCTGTCCCTCCTCAAAACGGCAAGCAGCTCTCCGGCGTTATGAACCGCCAGATGATATAATAAACGCCCAGCAGCACCGCGCACAGCATAGCGCCGTACACCATATACCTGACCGGTGCCCGCAGCACATAGGCAAAAAGTGGCTTTCTTCCCTCCGGCAGCCGCCGCATGAGATACAGGCTCCGGCTCCCCCGGCTGAAGCTGCCATACAGCAGCACCGCCCACACGGCGGCAATAATGGCGAAGTATACCAGCAGCCATAGGGCGCAGCCCTCATAGTCTGTAAAGGGTGCGATCCTCGCCCCTGCGACGAGCGTTTTCTTCCTCAGCACGCTGTCATAGGTGAACAGAGCCTGGTAGTCACGGGAATACTTGGTAACAAACCAAAGCATGGAGCCCGTCAATCCGCCAATGAAGGCACCGTTAAGGCTGGATAAGGTGCTGCCCGGGTCCACATTGGGCGGCAGCAGGCTCTCAATCCTGCCCTGCATACAGGAAATCTTCATCCTCGTCGCCTCCCTTCCAGCTGTAGATGGTAAGCCCGATCACAATAGCCTGGGCCACTATGAGCAGGATATAATATGATGAGTGCTGAAGATCCACGCAATAGACTGCCGCGGTCAGTATCACGGCGATGGCCATGGCGATACCGCCGAGCTTCTCCTGCCAGCCCTTCACCGCCACGTCCACGCAGCCCACGGCGCAGGCCGCCATCGCCACGGCGTGGCTGACCCAGGCCAGGGCATCTCCCGCCGGCAGGAGATTGTGCAGCAGGGCGCTCCCGTAATAGGCTAAAATCAGGCTCTGGGGGCCGATGCCATTGGGCTCCGGCATGTTTTTCATCCGCAGGGTCATCACTCCAAAGATCACCAGCGCCGCTAAGGCCCAAAAGAGCAGCAGCATCATGAAGTCATACACCACCCACAGCAGGCAGGCGGTGCCTTCCCGCACCTGCAGCCGCCGCATGGTGTAGCCGGTCTTTGCGCCCTTTCCGCCGCCGCTCTTGGCAAGGACAGAGCACAATCCCCCCAAGCCCCCGGCCAGCGGCGCAGCCATTTTGCTGGCCTTGGGCAGCTCCGACAGGGCCAGGTCGTCCTCATAGGTCTGATCCGCACCGTATTCATCCACATAGTGTACAGGCCCGCTGCCCGGCGTCAGATAAAGCAGGGCACCCGCCAGGGCCACCGAAACTATCATCAGTGCCAATCCCTGCCAAAAGCTGCTCCGGGCCGCCAGACCGAACACAGACAAATATCGCTTCATCATTCTTCCTCCTCGTCATACAGCCGCCGCAGCAGCTCCACAGCCTCCTCTTTTTTAAGGCCCATCCCTTTCATGGCCGCCACCGTCTCCTGCACCTCTGTGCGAAACAGCTCCGAACGAATCTGATCGATCTGCTCCCGGGATGCTGTGATGTGGCTCCCCGCACCGGGCCGAGACTGGATCAATCCCTCCTCCTCCAACTGCCGGTACGCCTTCTGCACCGTGTTGGGATTCACCGCCAGCATTGCGGAGAGGATCCGCCGGGACGGCAGCTCGTCCCCATTCTGCACAGTGCCCGCCGCAAGCCCCTGCTTCACATGGCGGATCATCTGCAGGTAGATGGGCACCCCATCTACACTATGGAAATTCTCAAATGAGATCATGGCATCCTGGCACCTCCCGTCTAAAACAAAATTGTACTATGCGTATAATACAGTTCCTATCTGTATTATACGCATAGTACAGTTCTCATGTCAATATGTTTTTCAGAAAAATTTTACCGCCGCTCCACCAATGCCACGGCGTGGGCGGCCATGCCGCTGCCGTCGCCGGTGAAGCCCAGGCCCTCCTCGGTGGTGGCCTTCACCCCCACCTGTTCGGTGTCAATGCCCAAAGCCCCGGCGATATTGTCCCGCATCCGGGCCCGATAGGGCGCCAGCTTCGGTGCCTGGGCCAGAATGGTGGCGTCGATATTCACCACGGTGACGCTCCGCTTTTTCAGCTCTCCGGCCACTCTTTCCAGCAGCACCAGGCTGGAAATGCCGCGAAACTCCTCGCTGCTGTCCGGGAACAGGCAGCCAATATCCTCCAGCCCCGCTGCGCCCAACAGGGCATCCATAACGGCGTGGACCAGCACGTCCGCGTCGGAGTGACCCTCCAGCCCCTTTTCATAGGGGATGTCCACCCCGCCCAAAATCAGCTTCCGCCCGGCCGCCAGCCGATGCACATCATAGCCGTGGCCGATTCGTAAATTCGTCATGCCCTCTCCTCCCGCTTCTTCAGAATCGCCTCCGCCACAGTGAGGTCCAGGGGCCGGGTGATCTTGATATTCTCCCCATCTCCGGGCACCAGCTGCACCTGCTTACCCAGCCGCTCTACAGCGGCGCAGTCGTCGGTGATATTCACCCCGCAGGTAATGGCCGATTGCAGGGCGGCTTTTAAAAGCTCCGCCTGGAACACCTGGGGCGTCTGCACGGCGTAAAGGGTGGCGCGGTCCGGCGTGGTGACGACTTTGCCGTCCTTGTCCGCCACCTTGATAGTATCCTTCACGGGCACCGCCGGGGCCGAGGCATTGGTGATTTGGGCGCTCTCCGCCACCGCGTCAAACAGCTCCGGGGTAATCAGCGGCCGGGCTCCGTCTTGCACCGCAATGAGCTCCGCCCGGCTATCCGCCGCCAGGGCTCCTGCCAGCACGGATTCCGGCCGGGTCTCGCCGCCCCGCACCACCTTCACCGGCTTTTGAAGCCCGCATTTCTTGCACAGGTCCGCCAGGGGCATCATCAGATCCTCCCGGGTCACCAGAATGATCTCGTCCACCCGCTCCGCCGCGTTCACCGCCCGAAGGGTGTGCTCCAGCACCGGCCGATTTCCTAAGGGCAGGAGTAGTTTGTCCTGTCCCATGCGCTCCGAGCGGCCCGCAGCCACAACCACAGCCGTACAAAATGGCCTGCCGGGCTTGTGCAGACCCCGAATTTTATCCAAAAGCTTTCCCATGCAGCAGCCTCCCGTTTTTAGGAATCCTCAGGCGCCGGGCGGCGCCATAGCTTCATTCAATCTCATCGCCAGTGTACCACAGCGGCGATTATTTTGCAACAAAAGGCTCCCGACCGAAATCGGGAGCCTTTTGACTTCTCAGGTGTCACATTGCTCATAGGACGTCCGGGGGCTCTTCCAGCCAATCTGTACCTCACCGTCTGAATAAGTATAGATAACTTGTGTGTTTTCTCTGATGCCGTCATCGGCCAGCAAATCATATACGCCGTCCTTACCCAAATCCACGATTCCGTACCCATTCGTCAAATAATAGGATGGCATACGCAAAAGGATCTCGGCAACGGGCTGTCCAGACCACTCGCCCTCCACCTCTCGGTAAAAAAACAGGTCGCCGTTTTTCCCTTGTGTCACAAAGGTTTCCTCAAGCCCGAATAGTGGCAGCTCTGTGGGCTTTCCTTCCCCAGCGTACACATATTTTTCGTGGTAGACCTCCGATTTCAGCTCTGTAATTTTTCCTTTATTGGTACGGTCATCATAGGTAAAATCCGCATGTATGGTCCGCCAGGCAATTCTGTTGCCGTCGATCAGATCGGCGGCGCCTGCATCTTGGCTCCATGACTCCTCTAAACGCTGTAGTCGCAGATACTGCCCTTCCCAGGATACCAATGCCCAATCATAGTCATCTGTGTGGCCACGGTACGAATACAGCGCCTCAATTTCCGCATCCTTAACGGTAATAAAGTGCCTATTCTCCTGCCACCTGCGGCTGAACTCTACACCCAAGACGATAAGCGCCGCCGCCACGACCACCACCAGGGCGGTGATGAGCCGCCGGATGTCACGCCGCTTCTGCTGCACCGTGTCCTTGGAAATTTCCACCACCGCCTGCAGGCTCTCATCGGTCTGCACGGTCTCTTTCCTCTTTTCTTCTGTCATAGGCTGCTCCCTTTCTTCCGCTGCGGGTACCCGGCAGCTCAGAAGCTCTCCAATACTGACGGACAGCGCCTCTGCCAGCGGCTCCAGCAGTGTCACATCGGGGTAGCTAAGCCCGCGTTCCCACTTGCTGACAGCCTTGTCCGTCACATGGAGCTTTTCGGCAAGCTGCATCTGGGTCATACCCAACTGTTTTCGGTTTTCAGCAATATATTTGCCAAAGCTTTGTTTATCCATAGGTGTCACCTCGCTTTCATCATAGCGGTAGAGTGATTTTTTGGCAACCGACCGGCGGTAGAGTGCAAGAAAAAAGGGGCGGACAGCACTGTCCGCCCCCTACATTTCATTGGTTCATCTTCTGTTGTGGGGATACCAGATCTTCTGCTTCTCCGCTTCCCGGATCAGCTCCTCCCGGAAGTCGGGGTGTGCGATGGAGATGAGCTTTTCCGCCCGCTCCCAAACGCTGAGCCCCTTGAGACACACACATCCGTATTCCGTGACCACATACATGGTGTTCACCCGCGTATCCGTGACTACAGATCCGGGCTGAAGGGTGGGCCGAATGCGGGAGGAGCGGGTACCGTCCTTGTTCTCGTGGGTAGAGGACAGGCAGATAAAGCTCTTGCCGCCCTTGGACAGGTATGCGCCCAGGACGAAATCCTGCTGGCCGCCGGCGCCGGAAATCTGCTTGATGCCCGCCGTCTCGCCGTTCACCTGGCCATAGAGGTCCACATCCACAGCGTTATTGATGGAGATAAAATTGTCCAGCTGCGCCACGGTGCGCACATCGTTGGTGTAGCTGATGGGTGCCGCCATGCAGGCTGGGTTGTCATCCAGGTAATCATAGAGCTTTTGGGTTCCGGCGGCAAAGGCATACACCTGGCGGCCCCGATCCAGGTTTTTCTTCATGCAGGTGACCTTGCCGGCCATGGCCAAATCTACATAGGCATCTACATACATCTCCGTATGCACGCCCAGATCCCTCAGATCAGACTCGCACAGCATGGCACCCACGGTGTTGGGCATGCCACCGATACCCAGCTGCAGGCAGGCGCCGTTGGGGATCTGCTCCACAATGAGCTTGGCCACTGCCTTATCCACCTCAGTAGCGGGGTTAGAGGGCTGGATGCCCATGGGGTCGTTGCGCCCCTCCACGATCATGTCCACCTCGGAAATATGGATGCAGTTGTCAAAGCCGCCCAGGCACCGGGGCATATTCTGGTTGACCTCCACGATGACCACCTTGGATTTCTCAATAACAGCCCGCAGGTGAGAGGCAGACAGGCCGAAATTGAAATAGCCGTGCTTATCCATGGGCGTCACCTGGAACATAGCCACATCCGGAGGCGTAATATGATCGGTGTAGTACCGAGGCAGCTCGGAATAGCGCATGGGCTCATGGAAACCGGCGCCGCTGGCAATGTGGTGGCGCTCCACGGCGCTCATATGGTGGGAATTGAAAATAATGTGGTGAACGGGATCTTCGATATCAAAAATAGCCGGCTTCCACAGGCTGATGCCGCCTCGAACCTTTACATCCTCCAGCTCCGGCGCACGCCGGGCCAGGGCCTCGTCCAGCACCCGGGGATGAATGGCGCAGAAACCGTAGTCCACCCAATCGCCGGACTTGATGACCTTTACCGCTTCATCCGCTGTGGTCAGCTTTTGCCGGTACATTTCCATGTAATCCATACCTTAACTCCTCCAAATCTTCGTGTGCTCTCGGCACTTTTTTACATTATAGCACTGCAAAAAAACAAAAAACAGCGTCTTTGTGAAAATAATATCATTATTGGAGAAATGCCTAATTTTTTCAAGTTTTTTTGTTGCACATTGTATGTGTTTAGCAGACATTGTATGTTCCGGACCAGTGCGCGCACCGCCCCGGCAACCCACTCTCTTTGCGGAGTGGACGGCTCAATTCGTCTGGTGTGGGCTCCCCTAAAGTCCTTGCCGGGCAGGGCTTATGCCTCGTCGCTGCGCCTCCACCGGGTACAAATAAGGGGGCCGAGAGCACAAAGCTCTCGGCCTCCAATATACTTTTACTATTCCTCACCGCAGCCGGCGGAGGGTCTCCACAATCAGGTTCCAGGTACGCTGGACGGAGGAAATATACATCCGCTCCCGAGGTGTATGGATCTGGCTCACCTCCGGACCCATGGCCACAGCGTCCAGGCCGGGGAGCTTATCGGCCAGCATGCCGCACTCCACGCCGCCGTGCAGCACCTCTATCTTGGGGGCGTGGCCGTACTGCTCCGTGAACACCTCTACGATCAGGGCCCGCAGAGGAGAATCCTCCCGGAACTCCCAGGCCGGATAGCTGCCGCTGACAGACATCTTGCCGCCCAGCAGGTCACACAACAGCTCCAGCTTCTGCAGGAGCATCTCCTTCTGCGTGTTCATATTGCTGCGCACACAGAAGGTGGCCACCACGGAATCCGCCTCCGTGGCGAGAATGCCCAGGTTCAGGGAGGTCTGGACCAATCCCTCTACCTCCCTGCTCCGCTCCAGCACACCGTTGGGAGCGCACTGCAGCAGGGCCAGGACGCGGTGGGTGGAGTCAGCATCCATGGGCAGAACATCACTCCGGCAGGGTGCCACGGTGACAGCAATATCACTGTCGGCCACGGCATACTCCCTGCGGAAGATCTTTTCCATCTTTTGGCAGATAACCGTTGTCTTTTCCGCATCCGCCACGGTCAAAACAGCGCTGGCAGAGACGGGAATGGCGTTATCCTTGCCACCGCCGGAGAGAGTGACCAGCCGGCCGTCGTTCTCCTGCAAAAATGCGTACAGGATCCGGCCCAGCAGCACCATGGCGTTAGCCCGGCCCCGGTCGATGGCAGCGCCGGAATGGCCGCCCAAAAGGCCGGAGACAGTGATTTCCACCGTTTCTCCCGGGAAGGCATCCCGCTTTACAGGCACTGCAATATCAACCCTGGCAGCACCGGCGCAACCGGCGGTGATCTCGCCCTCCGTCTCGGAGTCCAGGTTCAAAAGCAGGCGGCTCTTAAGGCCCGACAGGTCGATGCCGGCAGCACCCTTCATCCCGACCTCCTCGTCCACCGTAAGCACGACCTCCAGGGGCGGATGGGGAATATCCTTGCTATCCAGCAGGGCCAGGCCCATAGCCACGGCGATGCCGTCGTCTGCGCCCAGGGTGGTGCCTTCGGCGTAGATCAGGTCCCCGTCCACCACCAGATCCAGGCCCTCACGAGCCATGTCCTTGGTGCAATCCGGGGCCATTTCACAGACCATGTCCATGTGACCCTGGAGCATCACGGCGGGGGCGTTCTCATAGCCAGGGGTACCGGGCTTGCAGAGGATCACATTCCCCAGCTCATCCTGCTGCACCGCAAGGCCACGATCGCGGCCAAACTGCACCAGATAATCGCTGAGGGCCTGTGTGTTTCCGCTGCCGTGGGGAATACGGCACAGCTCCTCAAACCAATGAAGTACCCCACGAGGCTCCAAGCCTTCCAATACTGCCATAACTTTTCCTCTTTTCTTTTTTATTTTTTGCAGGTATAGCTTTTCCTTCTTTTTTACTTTCCCGTCAGGCGGCGGGCCACATACACACCGCTGGCAGAGGCATGGGACAGGGAGTGGGTGATGCCGCTGCCGTCGCCGATAACATACAGCCCCTTGCAGCAGCTCTCCAGATTTTCGTCCACCGCCACCTCCATATTATAGAACTTCACCTCCACGCCATAAAGCAGGGTGTCGTCATTGGCGGTGCCGGGGGCAATTTTATCCAGAGCGTAAATCATCTCGATGATACCGTCCATCAGGCGCTTGGGCAGAACCAAGCTCAAATCGCCCGGGGTAGCCTTGAGGGTTGGGGTCACCAGCCCCTCCTCGATACGCTTTTGGTTGCTGCGACGGCCCCGAACCAGGTCGCCAAAGCGCTGGACGATAACGCCGCCGCCCAGCATATTCGACAACCGGGCGATGCTCTCGCCGTAGCCATTGCTATCCTCAAAGGGCTCAGAGAAATGCTTCGCCACCAGCAGGGCGAAGTTGGTATTCTCGGTTTTCATGGCGCTGTCTTCATAGCTATGACCGTTTACGGTTACAATGCCATTGGTATTCTCGTTGACAACGATACCGTTGGGGTTCATGCAGAAGGTGCGGACATTGTCCTCAAACTTCTCCGTACGGTAGACAATCTTGCTCTCGTAGAGTTCATCGGTGAGGTCGGAGAATACAACAGCCGGGAGCTCCACCCGGACACCCAGGTCCACGCGGTTACTTTTGGTGGGGATGTGCATTTCCTTGCACACGGTCTGCATCCACTTGCTGCCGCTGCGGCCTACGGAGACAATACACTGGTCGCAATCCATCTCCCCGGCAGCGGAGGCCACCCGGTAGCCTCCCTCCGGCAGGGCCGAAAGGTGCTCCACAGGGGTGTCGAAGTAAAAGGTCACCTCGTCCTTCAGGTGGTCATAGAGATTCTGCAGGACCACGAAATTGATGTCGGTGCCTAAATGGCGGACGGAGGCGTCCAGCAGGTTCAGCTTATGCTGGATACAGAGCTTCTTAAACTGGGTCCCGGCGGTGGAATAGAGCTTGGTGCCCTCGCCGCCGTAGCGCATATTGATGTCATCCACATAGCGCATCAGCTCCAGAGCCTTCTCCTTGCCGATATGCTGGTGAAGCGTGCCGCCGAAATCATTGGTGATGTTATACTTACCATCGGAAAAGGCGCCTGCGCCGCCGAAGCCGCTCATAATGGAGCAGCTCTTGCACTTGATGCAGGTCTTGACCTTATCACCGTCGATAGGACAGTGGCGCTTTTCCAGGCTGTGGCCCGCCTCGATGACAGCAATACGCAAAGAGGTATCCCGCTCTGTCAGCTCGTAGGCGGCAAAAATGCCGCCGGGGCCTGCGCCGATTATAATGACATCATACTTCATATTCGTTCCTCCTGATGAGCAATATCCAGCGTGCGGAATCCATCTGTTCGCCTCGCTGTTTTTGTTTTTTAAAGCCTTAAAAAACTCCAAAAACCATGGTTTTAGTGCCGCAGTGTTCCCTTTTTCAGGGCTCCCGCGCGCACTACTTCTTACCATTGCTGCAGTATTCCCGCTCTATGGGCAACCCTATTATACCCCGCAATATTTTCTATAAAAAATGCTTATGGTTTTCTTTTTTTTATAAGCCAACATTATTATAGCAGGTATTTTCTATCTGTCAAGGGAAAAAGCAGGGGCAGCTGTAAGGGATAAAGCCGTTGCCAGGCAGCGGGGTGAAGCGCCCTCGCTCTACACATAGCTTGCGGGTTCACCGCAAGCCCGGGCGGGTCGATACAGCCCCTATATTTCTTCTCTCGGACCCGGGCGAAGGCCCTGGCCCAGAGACTGCAAGGTGACGGAGCCGGCGGAAAGCTCTGTGAGACGCTGCTGCAGCCGCTGGGGGCCATCCCCGGGCAGAGATGCCGTAACCGTGACCCGGGCGGCATAAACTACGTCATCCAGGATACCGTCCACGGCGTCGATCTCCAGCTTTACACGCTCCAGCAGGCCATAGTCGCACTCCAGCTGCACCTGCTCCCACAGGCCCATGGCGGAGACGCCGGCGGCAGAGAGGGCGTCCCGGGCGGCCTTGCCATAGGCCCGGGTCAGCCC
>OHTI01000430.1_pt1 | contig 19016 bp, 17 predicted proteins | sample 1578941 | NCBI WGS metagenome assembly OHTI01 (sample SAMEA3879609, study PRJEB24766) | human gut metagenome | biome: human-associated habitat; feature: feces | place: USA | collected 1985/1987
TCGGTGCCATCTGCTTCCAGGAATACATCACCGTTTCCGGCATCATCGGCATCGCGCTGTTCCTGGCTGGCCTGTTTGTCCTGATTTACAAACAGTAACGCCGCTTATAAAGGAAAGCAGCTGTCCCTTTCAAGGGGCAGCTGCTTTTTTCAGATATAGTGTCCCGTTACGCTCTGCTTGCAGCGCCTTACTTCCTCCGGCGTGCCGCTGACAACAATTCTTCCGCCGTCATTTCCGCCGCCGGGTCCCATGTCGATCACAAAATCCGCGTTGCGGATCAGGTCCAGATCGTGCTCGATGACAAGAACCGTTGCGCCGTTGGCAATGAGCCGCTGGAATACAGAAAGAAGCGTCTGCACATCAAGCGGGTGCAGACCGATGGTTGGCTCGTCGAAGACAAAAACGGTGTCCTCCTGTCCCTTGCCCATCTTGCTTGCAAGCTTCAGCCGCTGCGCCTCGCCGCCGGACAAGCTCGGCGTGGCTTCCCCAAGCGTCAGATAGCCAAGGCCAAAACCGCAAAGCGTTTGCAGCCGCCTTTGCACAAGGCTCAGATCCTGACAGGCCTCCTTCGCCTGCTCCACGCTCATTTCCATCAGCGCCGGGAGCGTCTGACGCACGCCGTCCTTACGCTCGCGCGCCACCATCGACGCTTCCCTGCAATAGCGTGAGCCGCCGCAGTCCGGGCAGACGATCTCCACATCGGGCAGGAACTGAATATCCAGACTGATGGAGCCCGTGCCGTCGCAGGTGGGGCAGCGCAGCTTGCTCCTCCCGAATGGGAGGATTTTTCCCGCCGCGGCGGGGCTTCTCTGCGTTGGGTCGGCGTATTGTATCCGCATTTTTCTGCGTTGCCCGCACGTCGGTGCAACGTGGGCTTTTGCACCGCTTCCGCGCACACACTCGCTGTCGGGGCAGAAAGCCGCACACAGCGGCAACACGCGGCTCACGGCGTGTTGCGGGCGTTCGGCACACCCGCAGGGTCGATAGGGTCGATTTTTTCCACAGTGGGAAAATCGGCACCATCGACCCTTTTCAGGCAGATCAGGCGTTCTCCGTTGCTCTTTCGAAACGAGACTAAAATGCCGTTTTTCCTTAGAGTATCAACGCTTTTTCGGATTTGATGCGAGAAGCTGTTTGGCGTCCAGCCCTCGCTTCCGACAGGGTCGATCTTTTCCAACAGCACTTTCGCAGGGACGCTGATCTCAGGCTCTTTTTGCAAAAGTTCAGAGAGAAGATTTTCAATCTGAAGCGTTGAAATCCTAGAAGCACCGCTGCGAGTTTTGCTGTCCTCAAGCAGTTTCCAGACGTGATCTTCCTCACCGAATTCCAGTTTTAACGTGCGATCCGGAATGTCACGGCCGGTGCAATGCAGCGAGGCAATGTTGGCAAGGCGAGAACTTTTCTGGAGAACAAAGGTCGAATCTGCCGCACCGCTTAAGCCTGTCGAGCCGGAGATCATGTTCATCGGATCATCATCATGGAGCTTCCGCAGGTGGTGAATCAAGAAAATTGCAATGTGCTGCTTGTCTGCAAGTTTTTTCAGAAGCCCGATGTCCTGATAGTCATTTGCGTACAAGTTGCTGTCACTGCCTGTACCTCGAACGCGCTGCAGGGTGTCAATGACAACGAGTTTCGTTGTCGAATGTTCCATCAAGAACTGCTCGATCTGCTGTTCCAACCCGTGCTTGAGTGTGTCCGCCATAATTGCAAAATGCAGCGTCGGCGGCGCATCCTCCGTCAGATCAAAGAGTCGCGTCTGGATACGCTGGAACGAATCTTCAAGGCTGAGATACAAAACTTCACCCTGTGTTGTTGCAAAATTCCAGAGCGGCTGCCCCTGCGAAATGCACAAGCAGAGCCATAATGCCAGCCACGATTTGCCGATTTTCGGCGCACCCGCGAGGATGTGTAAGTCCTCCGGGATGAGTTCGTCGACGAGAAACGGCGTTGGTTCATACGTCCGATTTTGCAGATCTTCTGCGTTAATGGTTTCCAGTTTGGTCATTTTTTCACTTCCTTTCCGTTTGCTATTGACATTCTGTGTTTCATGATTTAGACTTATAATTAGCCAATAGATTTGTTTTCTATTTCTAGACTAACATAGCTTCAAACTATTGTCAAGACTAATCTGTAATACAAATTTCTATAAATCTATTTCGAGGTGCAGTCATGTCTGATTTTCAGTGCAAATTTTATCTTCTGGACGGCGCGGAGACGTTGGAGTGCAAAGACGGTAATGCCGAGTATGCCATAAAATTAGCAGACCGTCCGTTCCCGGACAGCCTGCTGTCGTTTGTGTATTATGACATCAATTCATGGGAGCCACGCTTTCACGAAGCGGAGCGCTCGCTGATGGCATTTTATCAGACGCGAGACACAACGTGCCTGAAGCCGGTGCAGAAGCTTCTGGACGATTTTAAGAACGGGCATCCTTATTTCTTCTACCTGTGGCTGGATTGGAGCAATAGATTAAAACAGGCGACACCGGATTGCAAAAATCCGACGAAGCTTTTGCCGCACAAGGAATTGGCACACGTCCCAAGCAACCTTGCGACCATGCAGCAGCAAATTTTGCGCCTGTTCCAGACGGTTCTGGACGCAAGCATCACAGACGTGGACTTTTCCATTCGGGTGCAGGCGTATGAGCAGGCTCCGTCTTTGCAGAAATTTGATTTCCAGCCGATGAAGATTTCGTTCGAGTTTGTAGAGGAGAAACAGTTCGCTGAGGTGCTATATCCACAAAATATGTACGACCTGATCGACTTTTCTCTGCGCGAGTGCATCCGGCAAAGGATTGCGATGCGCACCTGCAAGAACTGCGGCAAATATTTCGCGCTCACGGTTCACGGCAGTACAGAATATTGCAGCCGCGTGTTCGACAGCCGCGGTCGCACCTGCAAAGAGGTCGGCGCGATGCGGCAGTATATGCAAAGCCATGCGCAGGACGAACTGCTGAAAATCTACCGCCGCGAGTATAAGCGCCGCTTCGCATGGATCCGCGCGGGCAAAATTTCGCAGGAAGCGTTCTCGGCTTGGAGCAAGGAAGCGCAGAAGGAAAAGGGGAAGTGTGAGAACGGCAAGATCTCGCAGAAAGAATTCGCACACTGGTTGAAGCAATAACAAAATAGATGGCGCATGTAGCATGATGCCGTTTACTTGCTGCGTCTTGTTGGTCGATTGTCTTTTGAATAAAATATGACTGATTTAAAAAAGAACCGCAAATTTGCCCCGTCGACTTTGTTGCTATGCGCAAGCGGCCGACCCACCAAAATGACGGGTATATAACGTCAAAATACATCGGTCGTATTTTGCGAAAACTACCAAAAAGTAAAATAATGAATCAGGATGGTTGAAGTGAGGACCCTTGCTGCTGTAAAATACCATCATGCGAAAGAAAGGAGCGCGTACGATGAATCTCAGCGGTGATATTTTATTTGACGCATTGTCAGAGTCTTTTGTCGTAAAGAAATATGGCCATTACAGTCAGGTATTGTCTTTGCAAAGACCGCGGCTTTACAGTGGCTGGGGGCGTGAATTTGAAGAAAACTGCCTTTATATCGCGCAAGGAGAGCAGCTGCCCGGAAATCCGATTTTTCGTGAGGGTGCAGTGGTAATCTGCATTGGTTCTTCTATGCCAGAAATATATCGCAGTGGGAGCTACAGCTGTCTCATAGTAGAAAACAGCGATCTTATAACTGTCAACAACACTGTACTGGATATTTTTGATCAATTTGACGCATGGGACCGCGCTTTGCGTGAGACGATTGAGACAACCGCCGATATTCAGAAAATGCTGGAACTGAGCTTCCCGATTTTCGAAAATCCAATCGTAGTCATCGATTCAAAATTTCATTTTCTGGCATACAGTGCAATCATTGATCGTCGAGACGATATGCTCGCTTTTCGTCCCGACAATAACAATATGTTCCAGAAAGAGTACCTTTCTCTCAGCTTGCGCGATACAAATTTTACGCCTAAAAAGCGCGAACCTTTTTTGATGATTTGCAATGGAAATACACACTTTTCTGTGAATCTATATCATGGCGATCGTTTCATTGGCAATCTGAAAATTGCTTTCGTTTTACGTCCCTTTCGTGCAGGCGACAGTATTCTGTGCCAGTATTTTTCGAAGCTTGTTGAGATGGCTGTCTCCAAACTTCATAGTATTTCCGATGGTCGCGAACGGAAGCTCACACATATTTTTCGTACATTACTACTGGGAACTCCTCTTAGCAATCTTGATCGTCAGTTTGTTTCTACGCACTTGACGCAGACTTCATTTCAATGCATGAAAATTGTATGCGGCAAACGTTCCAGCAAGAAAGTACCAATGTCTTATTTTGCTGACCAGTTATCGAAAACTTTTTCAGGAAGTGCAGCGTTTGAGTATGATGGAGCAATTGCCGTGATGCTTCGACAAAGTGATGTTGTTTCCCAACAGCATTTGACAGAATTTCTGCGTAAACTTGATTTATTTGCAGGTATAAGTAATACTTTTGACTTTTCACAGGTGGCTCAACTGCGATATTTCTACCGGCAGGCCAGCATCGCACTCGAAATAGGCGGAAATCGCCAACAGAACGAGCGTTTGTTTTATTTCCGCGATCAATCGCTGACTTATATGTTATTCCACGCGCTTGGGGAATTTCCATTGGCGCTGCTTGATACGACAGGCTTTCAGAAGCTGATTCAGCACAACAAGACTGCGCAGGTAGACTACATAGAAACTTTGGACGTGTATTTAAAAAATGAACGGAATTTAGCGAAAACAGCAAAAGAGCTTTATATTCACCGCAGTACACTCATGGACCGACTGACGCGAATTGCGTCAATCCTAAATGTAGATTTGGATGACGTTGATCAGCGGCTGGAATTGATGATTATCGAACGAGTTTATCTCGCACAAGCAAATCTTGTCTGTACGGAAGAAAACGAAGACAGATGGAATGAGGATAATCCACCTCCGCTTGCTTTTTGCGAGCCGCAATTTCAGGCTATCGAACATATTCTCTGATTATCAGAAAGAGCGCCTCGCACAACAAACGTGCGGGACGCTTTTTTGTTTCCACCTACACTTTTGCGGATTTTTATTTCCTGTGAATCATGTTATTTTCGTATAGCAAGCACAGATGACGAGATGATAATCGTGCAAAATCAACAAGGAGGAATGTGAAAATGAGCTGCAAAATTGACGATCGCCTGCCAAAAGAGGTCGGCGCAAAATCCCTTCCCCTGCACCCAGCCATTAAAACGCCGTGGGAAAAGCTGATCTCCTTTCATGACGCATATCACTACGCTTGCCGCCACCACGCGGTTATCGGCGCGGTCTATCAGGAGGTTCTGCGTATTCTGGTGCCGGACTACGACGAGCGCTGCACACTGATGTGTAAAACGGATGTCGGTGTCAAGAATTATATATTCAGCAAGATGGAGGTCGCACCGGGGCATCTGTACCGCGACTATCATCTGGCCAAACATTATATGCATCCGTTCTTCAAGGGCACGGACAATACCGGCGGCTTCCGCGCAGCGGTATTCGGTGACAACGGAGATGAGCGCTTACTGATGCAGGGGCGTGTCAACGACTTCGGCACCTATCGCGCAGAAAAAGAGCTCGATGCCTGTCCGTGGGACATCATGGGCAGTGAGATTTGCCGCACGTCAACAGCTTCTTTGGAGGAGATTGGCAGGTGCTGCGGTGACAACTGCGAGTATAGCATGGTCGAAGCAAGAGGCTGCGGTGATCTGCACTGCCGTGTCGTGTGCGAAAACCGGGACAAGTTCCCGATGCCCCCTCGCGAGAAAATCTGGGATAACTTCGGTCCCATCGCAACAGAAGATCAAATTAAATTTACCAAACGCGAAGACATGTACACCGAACCGCAACAGATGCGCAGCGAATTTGGCTACAAGTATCGCAGTGGTACATGCATGGAAATGGACTGCGACGACTATTACAAGGACGGCGCTGTGACCTACGCACTCGGCAGCGATTATGTCATCAATCCCATCAACATGCTTGTCCGCGCTGGAAAATTCACGCGTGAATATGTTGACAATATCATCACCTGCTGCTTCGAGGGTGCTGGCAAGATGATGTTCGGCGAGGCATTTGCCGTAGAAGGGCTGCGCAGCTGGCTGGGCGTGCCGCGCGAGGTCAACGACGGACGCGTTCTGGGCGGCTACATTGAGGTCATCCTGCAGTCGATCCTCACACCCTACACGGTTGTCGCATTCAACAAAGATGAGGTCATCTATGATATTGACCGCGCAGCCTTCAACCGCAAGCTCGATGGTCTGACTACTGCTTACAACGCGATGTGGTACGGCATGGTCAAGACGCTTGTGAGCCCGGAATGGTTCGTCTGGGAAGAGGCCGAAAACGTCCCGGCAGAAACCTACCGCGTGCACATCGGACGCAAGATCGACAAATACTGCCGCTGAGGGAGGGAAACAAAAATGTATCAGAATGTATACAGCCATGACGAAATGAAGCGCGCGGAGCATATGGCGGTTCGCACCACCGCGGGCTGGTATCTGTTTACACACCAGCTCATTGAGGTTCAGGGCGAGGATGCGACGGCGTTTCTGGACTATCTCTACGCAAACCCCATCGGAAATCTGAAAATCACCCGCGCGCGCTACACGACGATGCTTGATGAAAACGGTCTCATCCGCGATGACGTCGTCATCTTCCGCATGGACGAAAACCGTTACTGGGTATCGACGCTCTACACACGCAAGGTGCTTCCGTGGTACGACTCGCACAAGGCGGGCTTCAGCGTCACCTACCGCGATATTACGCCCGAGTGGGACATGTACTCCATTCAGGGTCCCCGCTCTCTGGAGCTTCTTAACGCCGTCATCGACCAGCCGGCGGATGAGGTCAAGTTCTTCCAGATGCTGGACAACACCATGGACGGCATCCCCGTGAAAATCAATCGCGGCGGCTTCTCCGGCGAAAAGCTCGGATACGAGCTCTATATTTCCCCGGAGCATACGAAAAAGGCAGTGGAAAAGCTGCGCGAGGCCGCGCCGAAATTTGACGCCAAACAGATCACGGACATTCAGGTCATGGTCTGGACGCTCCCGACCGAGCGCGGTTACTATCTCATGAGCGATATTGGCTGGGCGAACCCCTTCGAGGTCGACATGGCCAAGGGCATCGGCTGGGACAAGGAGTTCATCGGGAAAGAAGCACTTTTGAAAATCCGCGAGGAAGGTGCAAAGCGCACGCTCTTCGGCTTCACAGTCGACGAGGAAGACATCTTTATCCCCGCACGCAACATCGGAGGTCCCGGTACACCCGTTATGCTGGACGGCGAGGAAATCGGCCGCGTGACGAAGGTGACCTACAGCTATGTGCTGAACAAAAACATCGGCTGCGCGATAGTTGACAACAGCAAGGCCGGCATCGGAACGAAGGTGCAACTGCACGGCTTTGAGGCGGTGCTCTGCGATAAGATTTTCTGCTGAAATTAACGTTTATTACAGGTTGCTTTTCCTGTTGTAAAGTACGGCTGATGCAAGGAAGTTCTGCTATTTACCAATGATTGCATTCCCCGCTGCACCGGATACTGCAGCGGGGACCACGAAAGGAGTAGCTATGAAATACAATGCACTGATGTATTACGGTCAGAAATACTTTGGTTTTGAAGAGCTGGAGATGCCCGCGTGCGGAGAAAATGACATGATTGTCAAAAACCTCACTGCCAGCATCTGCGGCTCGGATACCGACACCTGGCTCAACGGCGGCGAACTGCATTACCTGCCGCCCCGTGTGGAATTTGGCCACGAGGTCGTCTGCGAGGTCGTTGAGACAGGCAAAAATGTAACCGGCGTCAAGCCCGGCGACCGCATTGCGCCGTATCCGCTGAAGGCCACGCCGAATCCCAGAAAGGCGGGATATCTCGGCGGCTTCTCGGAATATCTGTATATTACAAACGCGAAGGAAGACGAAAACTTCTGGATTCTGGATGAGCGCATGAGCAACAAGGAAGCCGCGCTCATTGAGCCGTTGTCCGTAAGCATCCATGTCGCCGACCGCGCCAACGTCACCGAGAAGACCATTGCCGTCATTCTGGGCGCGGGCATCATCGGCGCGGGCGTCGCTGCACGGCTGGTTGACCGCGGCGCGGCGCGCGAGCACATTGTTTTTGTCGACCGCTCGCAGTACCGGCTCGATCTTCTTGCAAAGCAGGGCTTTGCGGGCGTCAACAGCGCGGAGCCCGGCTGGCAGCAGAAGCTTATCGGGCTGACCGGTATGGCGTACTGCGTCTATGGCCCTGGTAGCGCGGCGGATTACATCTTCGACTGCGCAGGCTCCATCGATCCCATTGCCATTGAGCCGACACTTCTGGAGCAGGCGATTCGCCTGCTGAAATTCGGCGGCACAATGGTTCTGGCTGGTGTGCATCGCCGCAAGGTTCCGCTGAACCTGCAGAAGATGGTCTTTGGTCTTCAGAACATGGTCTGCGGCAGCGGCGCGACCGACCCAGAGTTCCGCATCGCCATCGACATGCTGAACCGGAAGGTCATCGATTTCGAAGCGCTTGTCACGCACAGCTTTGCGCACAAGGACGCCATCGAAGCGATCAAATTCGCCTGCGACACCAATCAGTGCCTCAAGGTGCAGATCGACTACAGCCTGTAACGGCGGAAGGAGACTCGTCGATGAAACCTGTAACTGTCATTACCGGCGGTGCGGGTGGTATGGGCTTTGCCGCTGCCAATATCTTCGGTCATCAGGGTCACACACTGCTGCTGTGCGACGTAAAGGAAGAGGCGCTGCAAAGCGCGGCGGTCTCGCTCAAGCGGCAGAACATGGACGTGCACTATCTGGTTACGGACGTTTCCGACCGCGCGCAGGTGCTCGCGGCGGCGCAAAAGGCAGCAGAGCTCGGCGCTGTTAAAAACGTTATCCACACCGCGGGGCTTTCTCCCGTGCTTGTGGAAAGGCTCGGTGCAGAGGAAGGCCGCCGCACCATCGTAAAGGTCAACGCGCTCGGCGCGGTCTATATGACAGACGCTTTTTATCCAGTGCTGGAAGAAGATGGCAGCATGGTTCTCTTTACGTCCTCTGCCGCGTACCTGATGCCCGCCGTTCCAGAGAGCATGCAGCAGATTTTCTTCAGCGTCAAGGATGAGCCGGAGCAGCTTTTTGACAGGCTTCTGACCATTGCGCCCGACCCCGGCAGAGCCTACATGTTCAGCAAGCTCTTTGTCATGTTCTATGTCCGCATGAACGCCGGACGCTTCGGCCACAAGGGCTGCCGCATCAACTCCATTGCGCCCGGGCGCATCGTCACGCCCATGCACCAGACGCTCATTGACCGCGAACCGGAGCGCATTGCGGGCGAGCTGGCGACCATGCCGCTTGGCCGGTATGGCGCGGCTTATGAAATCGCGAACCTCATTGACTTTTTGTGCAGCTACCGCGCCTCGTACATTAACGGCATTGACATTCTCATGGACGAGGGCACACAGGCGTTTACGTCTGTGCCGCAGCTGCCGGACTGAAAGGAGCAGATATGGATTTACTCGATGTATTCGGCCTGCGCGGCAAAAACGTGCTGGTCACGGGCGCGGGCTCGGGCATGGGAAAGGCCGCGGCGCGGCTTCTAACAGAGCTTGGCGCAAATGTCTATGCCACCGTGCGCAGAAAGCCGGTCGATTTTGCAGTCACAAAGCAGATTCCCTGTGACCTTGGCTCACAGGCAGGCGTGGACACAATGCTCGCACAGACTCCCGATGAGCTGGATGCCATCTATATCTGCCACGGCATTTCCAACACGCAGGGAAACCGCAACGCGATGCAGGTACAGCTGACCAATTTTTACAGCTTCAAGTACATCACTGAGCAGCTTCTGCCGCGCATTGCCGATAACGGTTCTGTGACGTTTATTTCGTCCGACGGCGGAAAGGCGTGGCGCGAGAATATCGCCGCCTGCCGTGAGATCATCGGCTGCAAAACGTGGGAAAGCGCGAGCGCGTGGTATGAAGCGCATCCTGACAAAACGGCAGGCGGCTATGTCTTTGCCAAACAGTGTCAGCACGTCTATGTCATGGATATGTGCCAGAACGAGGCGTTCATCTCCCGCAAAATCCGCATCAACGCCATCGCCCCCGGCATGACGAAAACAGGACTGACCGATGATTTCAACGCCTCTATCTGCGGTGACGCGGAAAAGGGACAGGCAATTCTGGAAAAGCTGTTTCTCGCGCCGTGGAACGGTCGTTGGGCGTCTGCCGAGGAAATGGGCTATCCGATGGCAGCTGTCGGCAGCCACCTGTTCAGCTATATGAGCGGACAGATCCTCTACATCGACTATGGCACTGCCAGCACATGGGAAATGGATGAGCTGACAAAGAGTTAAGAAAAGGAGAAAACGTATGCAAATAAAAATCAAGAACACAAAGCTGTTTCTAGCTGCGATCTTCGTCCTGTGCACGGGTTCACAGCTGTTCAGCTATGGTGGAAACACAGCGATCGCACCGCTGCTGACTGCAATCGGCGGATATGAGTTTTACTCGCTTGTTGCGCCGCTCGGCGCAACGGGCATGATGGTCGCGCTTCCGGCAGTTGCGGCACTGGGGCGGAAAATTGGCAGCAAGACTGTCCTGTTCCTTGGTGCATTTTTGATGCTGTTTGGCCGCGTCGGTATGCAGTTTGCAAACAGTGTGTTTACCATCGGTCTGTTTAACTTCCTCGGCTCATTTGGAAGCGGCTTCGTAATTACCGCGCCGTTTGTTATGATCGGTACTGCCTTTGAGCGCTCGGCTTCCATAAAATATTACGGCTATATTGCAACTTTCAACGCCATCGGCTCTCTGATTGGTCCGCCGCTGGCCGGTATGCTGGTCGATGTAAACCTCCCCAGAATTTCGTTCCTGCTCTGGATTCCACTCTATGTGTTCTCGCTCATTGCAATCGGAATGCTCTATCCCAACAGCAAGAGTCAGAGCAAGGAAAAGTTTGATGTGACAGGCTGGCTGTATCTTGCGATTATGGTCTTTGCCTTTGTCATGTGGACGGGTTTGTCCGGCAAAGTTTTCCCGTGGCTAAGCTTTGGTCTGCTGCTTCCAGTCGCGGTGGCGGTGTTCGCGTGGCTTCTTGTGCGCCATTCCGGACGCATTGCAAACCCCACTGTGCCGATTCGCGTGTTCCAGTATAAGCGCTTCCGTACGGCATTCTTCAGCAATTGCTGTGTGGTTGTTTTCTCCACCTGCGCATCGGGATATCTGCTCAATTACCTGCTGTACGTCATGAACACATCTGCAACGCTCGGTTCAACGACAACCATCCCTTCGACGATTGTTATTACGATCCTTGGCTTGTTCCTTGGCAAGATTTTGGCGAAGAACTTTGCGAAGAATGTACGCACGATGACGATTATCGGAAGCTTCTGCACGTTCGGTGCACTGCTCTGCTTCGCGCTGCTTCAGTCGACATCCTCTATTCTTCAGGTCTGGATCGGCTCTGCGCTTGGCGGCGTTGGTAACGCAATTTCGCAGACCTGCCTGACCCCGTATTTCCAGTATGGTCTTCCAACGGAGGAATACGGTCCTGCACAGGGCATGTATCAGTTCTCCAGCACCTGCATGGCAACAATTTTCGTGGCTGTGGTCGGCGTGCTCGTCGGCGTGACGGGGGACCTCAAGTACGTGTTCTACACCGGCTTGATCGTGACGTTTATCAACGTCCTCATCTGCCTGACTTCCATCCGTATCCGCCCGGACGAGGTCATTGAGACCACCGGCGCATAAGAGCTCGAGCTCCGCTTTTTGACAGTCTCGTCAAAAGCGGAGCTCTTTCGGAATATAATAAGGAACCGCTTGAGATTATTTATCTCTTTGCGTTGGTGATGGTACAGCCTTGACTACTGTTTGACTACTATCCTCTGTGAAACTGAAAAAGCCGGTTTTCCCAGTGCTTTCAGTGCTTTTTAGAAAATTCAGAAAAACCAGATGTTCTCGGCAAAAACCGTATAACCCTTGAAAATACAGCATTTTATCAGTTGATGCCTGAAAACTCCGACTCTGTAGGTCACACGTTCGAATCGTGTCGGGCGTACCAAAAATGCCGTGAAATCGTATAATTTCACGGCGTTTTTATATAAACTGGTCAAATTTTCTCCTTTGAGACATAGTTCAGTTGGATGGAGCCTTTTCATGGACAAATAAAGGTTTACCGCTCATATTCCTCATATTCTTCTGCCAGCACCCAGAGATCGTATTCCTGTTTTGCCTTTTCCAACGAGGACAGTTCCTCTTTCGAGCGCTGTGCTTCCTGATTCTTTCTGCTGTGCCGTTCTTCTTTATTGGCTTTTTGTTTTCGGAACCACATACTCAACGTCCCTCTGCTCTTGTATGGTAAAAAATGTCATCATTTTCAAGGCGAAGCCTTCGATTTTTATTGATTTGTCAAGTGTTTTTTGAGAAATATTGCTTTTATATGTCCCCCTGTGCTGAAATAAAAACGCTCAATCACCATCATAAGTGATTGAGCGTTTTGTGCGCAAACTTAATGACATTGCTCATAAAGGGAGCATATCAGAGATTGGCTGCTGCTCTGCCTTATTTCTTTTCTGCGTTCGCCTTTTCCAGATTGATCTGGCGGCGGTTCTTGACGGCGTCTTCCATCGGGTGGATCTCGCCGGCGGCCTGCAGGGCCATTTTGGTCAGCAGCGGACCGACCAGCTCGTAGATGAGGATGGCGAACAGCGTGATGTTGCGGATGAGGTCGCCCTCCGCGCCGAGCTGGCGCGCCGTCACGCACATGCCGAGCGCGACGCCGGCCTGCGGCAGCAGGGTGATGCCGAGATACTTGCAGATCTGCGGCTCACATTTCATGAGCTTTGCGGAGTAATGCGCGCCGAGATACTTGCCAAGCGAGCGCGTCAAAATATACACAACGCCGATGAGAACGATCATACCGTCTTTGAACACGCCCAGATCCAGCTCCGCACCGGAAATGACAAAGAACGCCGCAAAAAGCGGGCTTGTCCAGCGGTCCGCCTTGGCCATGATCTCCGCAGACAGCGGGCACAGGTTACAAAACAGCGTGCCGAGCATCATGCATGTCAGAAGCGACGAGAAGCCGATCGTGACCGGGCCGATCTTGAATTCCGCCATGGCCAGCGCCGAGACCAGGAATACCAGCGCGATGGTCATATTCAGACGATTCGTGTTGGAGTTGAACAGCGTTTCCAGTTTTGTCAGCACCCAGCCGCCGAACGCGCCGAGCACCAGAGAACAGACAATCTCAAACAGAGGGTCGACGACAATGGAAATGATGTCGAAGGAGTTTGTGTTGAGCGCCTTCGCAATGCCGAACGAGACAGCGAAAACGACCAGACCGACCGCGTCGTCCAGCGCCACAATCGGCAGCAGCAGGTCTACCAGCGGACCCTTTGCCTTAATACTGACGAACGACCATCAGCGTCGCTGCCGGGGCTGTTGCGGTTGCGATAGCGCCCAGGGTAATGGCCTGTGCAATGGAAAGCTTGCCTTTTGTAATCAGGCAAACGACAATAAGCGCAAGGTCAACCAGAAACGTTGCGGCCAGCGCCTGCAGAACACCGATGACAAAGGCCTGTCTGCCGGTTTTTTTGAGCTCTGACAGCCGGAACTCGCTGCCGATGGAAAAGGCAATAAAGCCGAGCGCAACATCCGAGATCAGAGAAAGACTTTCAACGTCCTGCCTTGTCGGAAAGCCAAGGCCTTGAATGCCGAGCAGCCCCAGACAGTACGGGCCGATCAGCACGCCCGCAACCAGATACGCCGTCACAGACGGCAGCTTTAAGGGCTTTGCAACACGGGTCATCAGCAGACCCACGAGGACTGCAACAGAGAGTGACAATAAGGTACGCATAATGGAATTCCTTCATTTCTTCATTTTTTCATTTTTTGTCTCCATCATTATACGCACATTTCAGCAAAATGCAAGGTCAAATCGAATTGTTCAGGTGTAAGAATATCCATGGAATCAGACACAAACTACACATCTTTGCAAACAGGCTTCTGCTGCGCCGGGACATTCAGCAATCGCAATGCCGATCCAATCACCGGATAAAGATAGACAGTATGCTTTGCCCAGACGTACGAATACACAAATATCTGAACAAACATGGTATTCAGCCACTCCGGCAGCAGCCTGTCCTGCATTTCGAGCATTGCGTTCCAGTTCTTCTCGGTCACCATCACGCTGGGTTCCAACTGCTGTGCCTCGTCCATCAACTTTCTGTGCTGCGCCAACATTTCTTGTGTTGTCATTCTCCGTTCTGTATCCAAATTCCGCCTTTTTCACCTTGCCGTCTTGCCCGACATATCAAAAACGGCGTTCGTCCCCAAGCGCGACAGAAAACCCCGCCGCAGCTTTTTTGCCTGCGGCGGGGTGATTTTACCTTGTGCTGATGATAAATTCCGCGGAACCGGCGGGACCGGTGATGGTAAGCGCGGTATTGTCTTTGACGTTCGTGAACGTCAGAACACCGTCCGCGCCCTTTGTGACGGTGCAGTTGGCAGGATCCCGGACGGTAAAGGTAAAATCCGTCAGGCGCTGTTTGTTCCAGTAAACAGCAGTTGTATCGCCGTCCTCCACGACGCCGAAGCCCCAGCCAGGCACGATCTGCACCCCAAGCCAACACAGAACCAGTCCGTTTGACTGCGGGACGAATGCGTCATACTGCAAAGCCGTGACCTCCTCCGAGCTGCTGCCGTCAAACACATAGCTCGGATAATCCGCCTCGGAAATCTGCACGGCTTCTTCAAAGAACGGATGATACTCGAACGACGGGCAAGCTTTCTGCCACGCTTCGTCCTGATACAGCAGCACGACATGGTCACGGTTTCGCGCGTCCACAAACAGGCATGCCTTACCCGCGTGGTTCACGCTGACGGCAACATGGTCGCGCTGCGGGTCGCGGTCGACAAAAATGGTGTGCATCGAAAGCTCCGGGCTCTGTTCGCGCAGTACTTCCTCCTTGATGCCCGAGAAATCATTCACAACCCAGCAGGGCGTGCCATCCGCAATGCGGCCCATTTCCACGCTGGTATAGTCAAAGGTCACAAATTCGCCTCCGACGCGGTAATAGTTGAAAACATGACCGCCAACCGGGAGGTTTTCGGTTTTGTTGCAGGCGAACCAGAAAACGTAACCTTCCTCGTCGTAGTCGTCCTGTAGGATATAGCGCGTCAGATTGGAAATTGCGCCGCAGCTTGGGCAGCTGGACAGCAGAGCGCCCTGCGCCGACTTGTTGACCGACCAGTCGTAGCCGCCGTGTTCGAAATGAATATCATCCTCCAATTTGGGCTCAACGCCGTAGCCGCTTTCCACGATGTACTGGATCATATCCGGCACGGTGTAGATCGCGTCGCGCAGCTCATCGAGCGAGTAGTCCAGCATCTGGCGGATCTCTGCCTGAGAATACTGCGGCTTGCCGAGAAGATCCGGCAAATGCAGCGTGTCGAGGTATGTTCCATAGCCCGCCTTGGCGCGCGAGGTGTCGCGCTTCGGCGTTCTGCCCGCAAGGCGGTCGATGGTGTCAGACAGCGTCTGCGGCAATTTTGCGCTGAAAATCGTCTCATAGAGTGTCTTACCGGCTTTTCCGACCGTGCTTAACGCGAAGACGGAAACCAGCGCCGCGTCCGCGCGCAGAAAGCTGCCGTTTGTTTTGGCGTTATACTGCCCGCTTGTCATACCCAGCGTGTCGGTAAGCGTCCAGGCGCTGTCCCAGGAAAAATCTTTTCCGCTCTCGTAACCCAGCGCACGCAGCACAAACGTCAGAAACTGCGCTGCCGTGACAGAGCTTTCGCTGCCGAAGCGCGTCTGGCTCACACCGGCAGTCAGACCGTTTGCATATGCATAGCCTACATAAGGCTTTGCCCAGTCGGCAACATCTGTGAAGGGCGTGTTCCAGTCGCCCGCAAGCGCCTCATCCTCTTTTCCCAGCAGGCGCACGAGCATCGTGACCGCCTCTGCCCGCGTGGGCGCGCGGTTTAAATCAAATATGGGATTTCCGGATACGTCCGTGCCGGTTCCCTTGAAAAGTCCCAGATCGTGCAGCGTCTGCGCCGCCTCCTGCGCCTCCGACTTTGCCGCAAAGACCGGCAGGCTCAGCGCAAACAGCATTGCAACTGCCAGAAACAGCGATACCCATTTTTTCATATGCGTCCATCCTCCTTCGTTTTCTATCCATACGATACCTGAAACGAAAAGTGATGTCAACGTCTGACATTCTTTTTCGGTAAAAACAAAATTGCGTCGTCGGCGGGGCATCTTCCGTCAGGTCAAAGAGCCGCATCTGAATACGCTGGAACGAATCTTCAAGACTGAGATACAGCGCTTCTCCCTGCGTTGTTGCAAAATTCCAGAGTGCCTGTCCCTGCGAAACGCATAAGCACAGCCACAAGGCCAGCCAGGACTTGCCGATCTTGGGCGCACCCGCGAGGATGTGCAAGCCCTCCGGAATAAGCTCATCTACCAGAAAGTGCGTCGGTTCGTATGTCCTGTTTTGCAGATCTTCCGCTGTGATGGTTTCCAGTTTGGTCATTTTTTCACTTCCTTTCGATTTTATTTGTTATAGATACATTATCTACAAAGGAGGCGCACGCACATGGGCGTTTTAGGGAAAGATTTATTGGATTTTCATCGGCCGCGCACCAATACGAAGGTGGAGTTCGGCGCTTCCGGCTATTGGGTCGAATCCCATCCGACGATGCAGCCCTACGGCGCTGTGCTGACGGAAATTCTGAATCTTGACGCTGCGCCGTTTCAAGAATTATTGGATCAATATCGGAAAACCGTTGCAGAAAAGGATGCAGAGCAGGATGCAGAGCAGGCAGCGCTGGCGTTTCAGGCTGTGACAAATGGATTTGCATCTTTACCGCTTTACCGCCTGTATTGGAATGACGTTCAGTTATTTGCAAGCATGGATGTGCGTGAATTATTCGTGGGAGAAGCGCAGGAAGCGTTCCGCGAATATGCGATGCAGGACGATACGTTGCCGAGGTTCATGCAGGAGCAGCTGGACGCCATCCGATTGATTCAGGAGCGCTATTCGTGGTTCCTGGACGGCATTTTTGCGGGCAAGCCGTTTGAAAAGAAAAAGGGTCAGAGAAAAACTTCTCTGGCCCAGCAGATTGAGAAAAAAGGCTTGGAGCCGTTCGTCAGCGGCGTCAGCCTTGGCGCAGATTCGAAGGTGGACGCGCCGAAGGTAAACGCGCAATTCTGCATCCGTGGCACTGGGTGCGAGGCGGAGGTGGTCGAAAAAATGTACTTTGGCCGGCTGCTGGATTTTGTCTATGTGGAGTTTATGAAAGGACTGCAAAAGGGATTTGTGCCGAAGCGCTGCGCCAACTGCGGGCGTTGGTTTTTGCAGACACCGGGGGCGACCTACGCCTATTGCACCGGAGCTGCACCGGGACAGGACGGCAAGACCTGCCGTGAGATCGGCGCGAGCAGCAGTTTCCGAAGCAAAGTAGAGAACAACGACGTCTGGAAGGTTCACCAGCGGGCGTACAAAAAATATTTCGCCCGTATCAGAAGCGGTCTGATGACCAAGGGCGAGTTTGAGGCATGGACGCGCGACGCGGAGCAAAAGCGGGACGCCGCGCTGGAACCGTATGCACGCGCAGAAAGCGAGGAAGAACGGCAGCGCATCGCGGCTGAACTGGAGGAAAAACTCAACAGGCTGTGACGCAGCGCTTTTGCTTATCTCCTGCTTGAGTATTTCTTCCAACACCGCATAAAATACAAGTAAATTCTGTGCAGAAAAAGTCCCGGCAAGCCATCAGACGATGGTTTACCGGGACTTCGTGTTTCGGCTGATTACGATTTTGTTTCTTCCTGCTCCTGCAGTTTTTTCTCCAGTGCGGACTGCTTTGCAAGAATGGCATTGACCTTATCATAAAGATCCTCGATCATGATCTCGGTTTTGAGATTGACCTTGTAATCATTTTCCGCGCGGCGGCGGTCCTTTTCCTCCTGCCGGTTCTGGCTCATCATGATGAGCGGCGCCTGGATCGCCGCGACGCAGGACAAAACCAGATTCAGCAGGATAAATGGGAACGGATCGAACGCATCTGCCGCCAGGATCGTATTGACGACCATCCACAAGAGCAGCACACCCGTAAACGAAAAGATGAACGCCCAGCTGCCCGCAAATTTTGCGATCGCATCCGCCGCACGCTGCCCGAGCGTATATTTTTCCGTTGCAGGACTTTCAGAAATTTTGCTGTCTGCCAGCAAATTCAGGACTTCCTCGTCCGTCATATCGTGCTGGATTTCCTTGAGAACTTCCTTCAGGAGCTTTCTGTTTTCTTTCATTCGCATTCCCTTTCTTTCCGGGATTTTTTTCATTATACTCCGCTCCCCCCGGCACGGTCAAGCCGCTTGTCCGGCACGGGCGCTGGGGCTGTCTGCCGCGAAGCAGGAAAATGCCCGGAGGCAGAAGACCTCCGGGCATTTTCTGACTGAAAACGTTACGGCGTATAGCTTCTGACCAGGACAGTCAGCTTGCCGTGTTCGATGGTCGCCAACGTGTTGTTGGCGGTAAAGCCGGGTTCAGACGCAGCAAGCTCTGCGAGCTCCGCTGCGGCATACGTTTCATCCGGATGCTCGGGGTCTGCATTATCCGTCAGGACAAAGCCCTCGGCAACCGGCACGGTGACCTTGCCGAGCTCGTGATACGATTTTGTGTCATCCAGACCAACGGCGTAGTAGACACCCGAATCGTCGCTCGTCAAATCGACGCCGCCCTGCTCCAGGCCTCCGTTGATGGTGACAAAGCCGTTCTCGTCCTCTCTGGACGTGACGACCATGTCCTTGCCGTCCACAACGATCGTATCGCCAACGGCAAGCTGCGCGATATCGACCTGATCATCGGCTGCGGGGACCTGAGCCGGCATTATATGAACTTTTTGTCCGATGCAGCGCCGGTTCCGGTGCTTTATGTACACGGCAACCATGATGCCAGCTATGATAGAGAACCGCCCCGCGGTGCGATCTGCATTGA
>OHTI01000431.1_pt1 | contig 18989 bp, 4 predicted proteins | sample 1578941 | NCBI WGS metagenome assembly OHTI01 (sample SAMEA3879609, study PRJEB24766) | human gut metagenome | biome: human-associated habitat; feature: feces | place: USA | collected 1985/1987
AATAAAATAGTAAGATATGAGTACTAAATTTAATAACAAAAGATATAATAAGTTATTAAGTTATAGGAATAATTACTTTGCATTAGGTGGTAATCCTTATAACTTTAATAATATGCAGAATCCTTTACAAGGATGGGTAGATTCTTATAGTGGAGGTTATCCTGTAGATAATGGTGATATTGATGATGCAATTAGTGCTTTAGCATCATCACTATATTCTCCTAATTTAAATTTTACTACACAAAAACAAGCTTATCATAATCCTACATTCTTTGATAAAGTGGGAACTTCTTTTAATGAAGGTAAACTAAATCCTCTTATTAATGCTGTTGGTAGTGCATCAAGTGGTCTAATTAGTGGAGGTTTATCAAGTGGTGTAGGTAGTGCTTTTAGTAGTCTAGGCAATATTGCTGCTGCTATTCCTGGTCCTTGGGGAGCAGTTGCTAGTGCTGGATTAAATGTAGTAGGAGGATTAACTAATAAATTATTTGGTTCTAAGATAAATGACGCCAATGTAAGAAAAGTAGAGAATGATATTAGCAGATTAAATAGTTTCCAATCTGATGCTAGTAGTTTTGATACTTTAGCTAATACTTGGGGTAATACTAATTTAGGTTATAGCTTTAGCAATTCTTATATAGGTAAAGATGGCTTGTTTAGTTCTAAAGCTAAAAGAAAAGCTAATAGTCTTAGAAATCAATTAAAGGCTGCTGCTAATTATGCAGAAAATGCTATGATAAATAATGCTGGTAATATAACACAGAATACTTTTAATAATCTAAATGCTAACTATGCTGCATTAGGAGGTTATTTAAATCACTTTGGTAATGGTGGTAGCATACATATTAATCCTGCTAATAGAGGTAAGTTTAATGCTACTAAAAAAAGAACTGGTAAGACTACAGAGGAATTAACACATAGTAAGAATCCTTTAACTAGAAAAAGAGCTATCTTTGCTCAAAATGCTTCACATTGGAAGCATGGTTTAGGTGGTATTTTAAATAGTGAGTATCCTACAGGTCTTACATTTATTAATGAAGGTGGTTCACATGAAAGTAATCCTAATGAAGGTATTCAAATGGGTACTGCTCCTGATGGTAAGCCTAATTTAGTTGAAGAAGGAGAGTCTATTTATAATGACTATGTGTATAGTAATAGGCTTAAAGTACCTAATGATCTTAAAGAAAAATATAAGCTAAGAGGTAAAGATTTAACATTCTCTGATGCAGTAAAACAATTATCAAAGAGTACTTTAGAAAGACCCAATGATAGTATAAGTAAGAGTACTTTAAATGATATTTTAAGTGAATTAGCAATGGTTCAAGAAAATATAAGAGAAACTCAAACTGGAAGACAGTATTCTTATGGTGGTGTGTTAGGACATTATTATAGTGGAGAAGGCTTAGGTAATCAAATATTAAGCATGAATAACAAAACTCCTAATATTACATTTGGTGTTGAAGGATTTAACCCTTATGATAGTGAAGGTAATATTGATTGGAATATAATGTATGGTAAAGATAGTCCATACATGAAGAAAAGACAATATGTTCTAGATAATTGGGATAGTCCTAAAGTTCAGCAATGGTTAAATAAATATGTCGCTGGTATTAATGAGTATAATAAGAATAGAGAAGGTTATACTCCAATGAGTACTAATGATATTACTAGAGATATATTTGAAAAGAGAACCTTTGATAAATCATGGGGAGGAATGCACGCTGGTATTGATTATGCTGGAGACCCTAATATACAAGAGAAGACTAGATATTTCCTTAGGAGTAAAGATAAAGATGGTAATATAGTAGTTAATCCTTGGGATGTAACTCCTTGGGAAGGATTTAATACAGAAGGTAAACAATTCTCTGATTTATATCCTGGATATACTTTTGCAGGCAAACAAAAGAGAGAACAAGAAGGAGATACTGTATATACTGATATTTATTATAATGCTCCTGGAGAACAAAAAGATAAAGTTAATCCTCGAGATATAGAGTTATCTGATGAAAGTCTTAGATTTGTTCCAGCTTATGGATTAGGACTTATTGCATTAACTGATGCTCTAGGATTAACTAATAAGCCAGATTATTCAGATGCTGATGCTATAGAAGCAATATCAAGGAGTGGTAATTATAAGCCTGTAGCATATAGTCCTGTGGGCAATAGATTAACTTATAATCCTTATGATATTAACTTCTATACTAATAAACTTAATGCTCAATCTGCTGCTACAAGAAGAGCTATTGAAGAGCAAGGAGCTGGTAGTGGTAGAACTATAGCAGGTATATTAGCTGCTGACTATGCTGCACAAGATAAATTGGGTGAAGCTTATAGAAATGCACTATTATATAACAATGAAGAAAGACAGAAAGTAGAAGATTTTAATAGCAGAATTAATGCTCAAAATGCACAAGGAATGCTACAAGCTGATACAACTAATGCTCAATCTGCTGCTGAATTAAGAAGAGTTGCATTAAAAGGTATATTAAGTGGTGCTGAAATGAGACAAAGAGCTAAATTAACTGCTGACCAAGCAAAATCTGCTAATCTTTCTGGATTACTTAATACTCTAGGAGATATTGGTTATGAAAATAAATCAATGAATATGATAAGAGGTTTATATGCTTCAGGAGCTTTAGGTCCTATGACAGATAAAGTTGCTGAAATGTTTGATATAATTAAACCTAATGTGAAGAAAAAGAAATCAATTTTAGGTCTTTTTAATATATAAGATATGCCATTAGTAATAGATAGTAAATTTAGACCATTTTCTTTTGAAGAGCTTATTAGACCCCTACAAATGTATAAAGAATCTTATGATAAAGTAGAGGCTGATTATTCTAATTTAGCTGCTCAAACAGAACAATGGAAAGATATAGCAAATCAAACACAAAGTCCTGAGGCTTATGCTATGTATAGTAAATATGCCAATGACTTAAATAATATAGTAGAAGATTTTAGTAGAGGAATGACCATGCAAAATAGAGGTCAACTTGGTGTTATTAGAAGAAGATATGCAAGTGAAATTATACCTATTGCTAAAGCTGCTACAAGAAAGAGAGAATTAGAGGATGAGCAAAGAAAACTAATGCTTCAAGACCCTACTAGAATATGGCAAAGGAATGCTAGTGAAATGAGTATAGATGAACTACTTAAAAATCCTAGTGCTACTTATGGTCAGAGTTATAGTGGCCAAGCTTTAATGGCTCAGTCATCTACTATTGCACAAAACTTAGCTAGAGGAATGCTAGATTATGGTTTAGGTAAACCTATAGATGAATATACTAATACTTTTATTCAAAGATATGGTCTTAAACCCTCAGATATTCAAGATTACTTAGCAGGTAAACCTACTGCTACTAGTGCTATGTTACAAAGAATACATGACCAAGTACTTCACTCTAGTGGTATTAACACTTGGAATAATAAAGAAGCTACTGCAAAAGCTACAGAGTTTATTAATCAAGGTATATGGTCTGCAATAGGACAAGCTAGTGTACAAGCTATGGAGAATTATGGTACTAGAAAAGCTTTAGATTTTAAAATGCAAAAAGATTTAATAGATTATCAGAAATCATTAGAAACTCCTACTGACCCTCCTATTGATGATTCATCAATATCTCCTGACCCTAGAGATTTATTTACTCCTGCTGAACAATCTGAGGTTGATACAAATCTTAAGCAATATAGTAAATATTTTTATACTAAGAATGGTAAAACCTATTTAAATAATGCAGGTTTACGGGAGTATAATTCTATGCTTCCTGGTTATGCAAGAGGTAGAGATGGTATGTTATATCCAACCACTAGCAAAACAGAACATACAGGTTTTTATAAATTCTTAAATAGTATAGGTGCTGGTAAATATATTAGAGGTGGAAAGCAAGTGGGTCCTGGTAGAATTGGTAATCTGTGGAATCAATATATAAAGAGAGGTAATAAAGCAGGTGATGCTATAAGATATGAGGAATATAACTATAAGATAGACCCTAAAGACCAAGAGAATTTTTGGCAAAGTTTAACATCTGATAATAAAGGTGATAGTTTTGATGTAGTAGAGTTTGGCACTGAAAAAGGTAAACCTTTATTTAAGGGTGCTGGTACTGTAAGTAAAGAAGCTCTAGAGAAAGAAAAGTTTGTACCTACTGAAGTTAGAGGTAGTGGCTATGACATGACAGTAATAATGAGCAATAAGAAGAGAAATATTAGAATTAGAATGCCAAGAGCTTTACAACAAAGAAAGCAAGAGAATGCTAAAAGTGCTTTTGGTAGTGCAGCATATTTCTCAGAGATAGCACAAAGAGCTAAGAAAGCTCTTAATGTTCAAAGTATTGATGTGGCATTAGAAGCTCTTAGAAGTGGTACACTTTATGGTAAGAAATTAACAGAGCAACAGAAAGAATTTATTAGACAGTGGGCAGATGCAGAAAGACAATATAAAGAGCATGTTCAGAATGGTTATTTCTTTATGTCTCAACTTAATGCAGCCAACTCAACAAAACCAACAGAATATAATGTTATAGGATATTAATATGACAAAACAAAAAGAACAAAAGCCTTGGGATATTACAAAGTCAGGGCCTAAATCATATAGAGATTTACAAAAGCAAAATGCAGCAATGTATGAAGGTATAGATGCTCCTACAGATAAAGAGTATCTATATAGAAGAAATCTTGCTAATGCTTATAAGTCTAAATCATTATATAATGCAGCGGAGGCAGCACCTACAAGGGTGCAGTCTCCCTTGTATGGTACTCATACTCCATTAGGACAAAGTGCTTATGACCAAAGTGAGTATAGTATAGATGAATTTAATGATGCAGGTTATATAAGAGGTGAGAACCAGCCTTGGATAATGCAAGCTATTAATGGTACTACTAAAGCTGCTGTACTTGCTGGTACTACTGTTTTGAACGGTGTTTTGGGAAGTATTTATGGTACTGCAACTGCTATATATCATAAAGACTTTGATAGATTTTGGGATAATGATTTCTCTAATGCTATGAAGTTTATCAATGATGCCTCAGAAGAATGGCTGCCTAATTATTATACTAAAGAAGAACAAGAGAATCCTTGGTACACTAATATTTTTACTCCTAACTTTATATTTGATAAAGTAGTAAAGAATATAGGTTTTATTGCAGGTGCAGCTTTTGCAGGAGGTATTTATGTCAAAGCTCTTGGAATTATTTTTAAAGGTATAGGTGCTATGAGAGCTTTACTTGATACAGGTAGGTCACTTAAACAAGCATTAGAAATTGGTGGAAGAGCAATGAAAATGAGTTCAGCAGCTAGACATACTAAATCAATAATAGGTTCTGTAATGAATGCTATTGGTGAAGGTACTATAGAAGCAATAAATAACTCTGATGATTATGCAAGTGCAGAGAAGCAGAAATATGATGCTTTATCTGCAGAAGATATGGGTAAAGCTTATGATAGATTTGCAATGGAAGGAGGTGAATTTGATGCTAATGGTAATCCAGTATTAGATAATACTCCTAAATCTATTAAATTACAAGCAGACCTTAAAAAGATAGCAGAAGCTAAACAAGCTGCTTATAAAGGTATTGAAGAGTCTAGAAAAAGAGTAGGCACTTGGGATTTAGCTGCTAACTTGCCCATACTAACTCTTGGTAATTGGTACACTTTTGGTAAAATGTATGCTGGTGGATGGAAGGGTGCTAAGAGTGTAAATGGTATAAGGACCAGAGCTACAAAAGAAGCAATGGATGCTGCTAAAAAAGAAGGTAAAGATGCAGTAAAAAGATTGCATGATGTAGTAAAGAAAGCTAAAAAAACAGGTTATCAAGGACTAACTACTGAGGAAAAAGCTTTAGTAGAAGAGGGTAAATCTTATTTATTAGGAGACAAATCTTATGCTACTTTAAAAGCTTTAGGTGAACCTTTGAAAGAAGGTCTTGAAGAGATGAATCAATCATTAGCTGCTAAGATACCATCTAATTATTATGGTTCTAGAATAGATGCTATATATGATGCTAAGATGGATAGAGAATCTACAGAACAAGTAGTAGATTGGTGGAAAGCAACAGTACAAGGCTTTAAAGATATTTATGGTAATATTGATAACTATGAAGAAGGCTTTATAGGTGCTTTAACTGGAATGATGGGTTCTCCTACATTTGGTAAAAAAAATAATAGTACCAGTGAAACTTATATAGGTAGAAGTAAATGGATTGGTATGTCAGGAGGTGTGGTACCTCAATGGAGAAATGCTGTTAAGGATAGAGAACATGAAGCAGAAATAATAAGTCACGTTAATAATATTCTTAAAAATGGTAACTTAGAAAGAGGAGTAAAACATTTAATAGCACAAACTTTCTTTGATAATAAGCAAAGAGTAGCAGTTATTAAAGATGATAAAAAAGATTATAAAGATTCTGAATTAGCCTCAATGTTTGAGAATATTATGTATCTTAGAGAAGCAGGTAAGTTAGACTTACTTAAAAGAGCTATTACTAATATGGATGGCTATACTGAGGATGATGCTAAAAAGATACTAGAAACAACTAAAAAAGAAATAAGTATTGATGGTAAAAACATTGAAACACTAATTAAAAGAAGAGATGATTTAACTGCTAAATATGAAGAAGAATTAGAAGCTTTTTATAAAGAAAAAGAAGGTACAAGGCAATTTGAACAATCTATGGATGCTAGTAATCCTGACCAAGTTGCCAAATTACAAGAAGCTAAAAATAATCAAGCAAGAAAAGAAGAACAATTAAATTCTATGCTTGATGATATAGAGAAAATATCTAAAGAAGTTAAAGATGCTAACTCTCATACAGAATCTGGTTATCTTAAAGAAGATGGAGAATTAATGTCTCCTGAGGAAGTACTTGAAGATTTAAATAAAAGAAAAGAGAAGTATAATAAAATAATAGATTATGTAGCAAATACTATTAAAGATATTGATAATGCTACAGAAGAAACTTTATCTAATGAACAATTAAGTACACTAGTTTGGTATAAAACTATGATGAAGGATTGGCAAGATAGAGCTAATAGTATGGGTATTTCATTAGATAGATTAATAGGTAGTATTGTTAACAATCCTGAATTACAAGCATCTTTACAAGCACTTGATGATAGGCTTGAAGGTATTGATGAATCTAAACTAACTAGTCTAGAGCAAATAGTATATGGTGGTCAATTAAGAAATAGAAAACTATTAAAAAACTATTTAGCTAGTGCTAAAAGTATAATGGATTTATTCCAAAAGATTAACGAACATTCAGAAGATGCTGGATTAGCTTTAGCAAGAGCTTTAAATGATGATACAGAAATTACAATAGGTGAAGGTAAGAATGCTAAGAAAGTAAAGAATGGAGACCATATATTTGATGCTCTTATTTCTATTATAGAAGCTAATAAGACCTTTACTGAGGATGAAAAAATGGCTTTTAATAAGAATCTTACTGATTTAAAGAGAATAGGTAATAATTATAATACTTATATGAAGCTATTAACTGAATACACTAAAAATCCTGGTAATATAGATAAAGCACATGAAGCCTCTACAAATCAAGCTACAAGAGAAGCTAAGAGAGATAAAAATAAAAGAACTACAGATTCTATTAGATTTGATGGTACATTAGGAGAATTAGCTACTGACATAAAATATAAGAAGGATGACTTAGAAGATATAGGTTTTGATGAATGGAAAGATTCATTAGATGAAGAACAACAAAGGAAAGTTGATGCTGCTGAGAAGTTTATAGATGTTATCGATAGTCTTCATGAAATGATAGATGAGAAAGTAGAAGATGAAGCTTTAAATAAAGTAATGCACAGAGTAGTTGAGGAAGCCATTGAAGAAAGTTCTGATGTAACTGATTTGATGGATAAAATAAGTGCTCCGGATGAAAGTGAAAGGCTTTCATCTGCTATAGATAAAGCAGTAGAAGTCAATGAGATGGATGATATGGGCAAACAATCAGAAAAAGAAAGATTAGAAGCAGGATACAGAGAAGTCTTTAATGAAGAAACTCTTAACAAAATATTAGCTGCTGCTGATGCTAAAGAGAAAGCCCATGCAAAGCAACAAGAAGAAATAGAAAAACAAGCTAATAGAGCTACTGAGGAAGAAGAAAGAAAAGAAGAAGCCTTTAATAGAGCGAGTAGAGCAGATGATGATGGAGTAGATACAAGTGTTCTTGATAAAGAAGAAAAAGACGAAGAAAAAGGCGAAGAAAAAGGCAAAGGAAGGACTAGTAGAAAAAGACAAACTCCAGCTAGTAGAAGAAAGAACACTCCTAAGAAGACTGATACTACTGTAGAGAACACTCCTAGTACTGTAGAGCAAGATGAAACGGAGGTAAAGAATCAAGCTAAACAAGCTTCTATGAAAGGAAGACATAAGAGAAGAAAAGAAAGTAATAATTACTCTACTTCCTTTAGTAATAGACCTCAAATTAGTGAGTACCTTATGTTTGGTAATGACCTACAGACTTACTTACAGTATATAAAAGAACATCCTGAAAGCATACCTAAAGCTCCTGAAGGTACTAGCCAAGAAGAGTTTAGTAAAGCCTATATTCATTACATAGAAACAGTACATAAATATCTTAAAGATAATGGTGCTTTCGACTATGTTAAGAAGAACTTAAAGCTTAAAGATGAACTTATATTTACTGTAGATGAAGAGTTAAATAAAGAAGCTGAAGTTCCTATAGTAGTAATTAAAGCTAAAACTGAGAATGATGACTATGTTGTAGTAGGCACTATAAAGAGTAAATTAGACTTTGATTCTATGAACTATAGAACTAAAAAACCTTACGGTGAAACAGATACAGAACAAAAGAAACTTTATGAAGAAGTACTAGAGAAGTATAAGGAATATAAAGCTAATAAAGAAGAAGGAGAATTTATAGGTGCTGAATCTTCTGTGAATAAACTCATGGGAGGTGATATAGCATTTTCTGCTGTTAATGAACATTCTGTAAGTGATATATTTGAAAATACAGGTTCTCCTATAATCTTTGGTGTAGTTGATTCTAGTGGTACTATAAATACTGGTAATGATGATTATAATGGTAGGATACTTCAAGTAGATATTAGTAGTGCTAAATCTGGTCAAGTATATATATTAATACCTTCAAATAATGGTAGTTTAGTTCCTGCATTATGTTATGGTACTAACATTGAAGATTTAATAAACAATGATGATGATTGGTACATTAATAAAATGATAGAAACTATTCAATCATTAACTAATCCTTTGAAGCTAGGTGATAGTATGAATGATTTGGCTAAGTTATTAGGATATAGTACTCAATCTTTTAATGTTCATTACGGTACTTATGAAGATAGTAAGGTTGTACGTACTGATAATATAGAAGAAGCTGATAGAATCAATATTCATTATAAAGATAGACGAGGAAAAAAAGTAGTAAGAACTATTAAATTAGATGAAAATAAACAAATATCAAGGGGTAACGCTAAAGTATTTATTAATTCTGCAATTAAACATGCTAGTGAAAATGAAGGAAGAACATTAACAGTAAACCTAGATACTAGAAAAGTAACTAATAAAGAGTATTTAGATAATATATCTGAATACTATTATACTAATGTAGTACAAGGTGAGACACATACTATTAATGATTGGTTTACTTATAAATCACTAGATAAAGAAAAGAAGTCTAAAAAACCTGTTACACCTTCACCTAAAGAAACAACACCTACTGGAGCACCTAAATCAACTGTTACTAAAGTTGTAGACGGTGTTACTTATACTATTGAAGATGGTAATGTTTATGATGAAGATGGTAATAGATTAAGTAAAGAAGAAGCAGATAAAGTCCTAGGTAAGACTGAGGAAAGAAAACCTAAAGAAGAAAAGCCTAAAGAAGAAAAGCCTAAAGAAGAATCTAAAGAGGAAAAGAAACCTAGAAGTAGAAGAAAGAGAAAAGGTAGAGAAAGTGTTAGTCTTTTAAATATACCTAAAGAAGAAGAGGATAAAGGAGAATCTAAAGAAGATACACAAGAAGAAACGCCTAAAGAAGATACTACACAAGAAGAACCCAAAGAAGAACCTAAAGAAAAAGAAGAAGAGAAAGAAGATGATAATAATGAGGGAACTCCTACAAATACTTCTGAACTAGGTGAAGATAGAGCTAAAACTACTAGAGCTAAGCAAAGAAATAATAAAAGAAGAAGGCCTAGAGCATCTAGTGAAGAATCTACAGAAGCTAAAGCAGAACCTAAAGAAACTACTAAAAAAACTTTAAGAGAAAAGACTGTAGATAAAGCTGTACAAATATTCCCTGATGCTGATAAAAGTAGATTAGAGAATATTGTAAATAAGATATTTGATTCTGTTGAAAATAACAAAGGAGCTATGGGACTTATTAAAGACATTAGCAATGTTGTTAAATTCTTAAAGAGATTATATGACCCTGTAGCAGGATTTACTGTAAGGCATTATAATAACTTCTTAGAATCTATATTTACTCCTTCTGAGATAGAAGAAATAGATGCAGCTGCTAAAGATGAGTATGGTTTAAGTGATAATTATTCATTAAGAACTGTTCAAAAAGTAGAAGCTATAATGAACTCTTTAAAAGAATATATGGATGGTTATAATAGAGTTAAATCTAAATGTCTATTAAATGCTTTTAAAGTAATAAAGAATATAGTAGATACTGTAGGAAAGAATATAATTCTAATGAACAATTTCCTTAATAGAACTATGATTAATGCAGGATTTATAATGGATAATAGAAGTCCACAAGATGGAGCTATTGAAAATTCTTTAAGAATTAAATATGCTTTTAAGAATCTTAGTAAAGAACTTAAAGATGTACTATCTGCAAGAGGCATTTCAGAGCAAGTTTATTCAGCTTTAAGTCCATATCAACAAATGGCATATTTAAGATGCTAAGTATGATAAAAAAATAGGCAAGAGGAAATTAATCCTCTTGCCTTTTTTATTATTGATTATAGAATTGTTGAGCTTTCTCAGGGTCGAAAGTTCTCTTAATATTTCTATACCACAATGTTGCAGGACTTCTCATGAATGCTCTATATCCACTAGAATGTCCTTTATATTCACCATTCTCTATTTCATCATACCAATTAGGCACCCATAAACAGGTTTGTAAATTAGCAATATCTGACCAAATAGAGGTATTAGCTACAGGTGATTTAACTAACTTAATACCCTCTGTGAGCATGAATGGAGAAGGAACCAAAGCAGCTAACTCTGTCTTCTCTCTAGCTGCCCAATAATTAAGCATCTTCATTGCCCAGTTTCTGTCTTTATCTTTAGATTTACCAAGCAATGTAGTAATAGCTGCAATAATTATAAATTGACTAAATTCAGTTGCAGCTCTTCTGCAATTTCTTTGTTGCCAATCATCTAGTTCATCCCATACCTGCATAAGTCGTTTATTACCAGTTAATACTTCATTATATAGTTGTTTACCAAAACTCCAAGTAGTTCTATAATAGCCTTCAACTGTACCACCTTTCTTTAGATTAGATGTTTTAGTACCAAATCTATATCTAAATTGAGAAGGAATCCAATCTCTGTACTGCATTAAGAATCTACCCCATATAACTTGTCTTGCTGCAATAGCACTTTCAGGGTCATAAACACCAAATAAATGATGATTTACATATTTCATTAAGTTTGTTATTCTACTAACATCATTTCTAGTGAAAGCACTTCCATCAAGATTAGTTACACCCTCTTTAACTACTAATTTATATCCTAGTTCAGGCCTTCCTTCAATTACAGGAACTCTAATTAAAGCATCTTTAAGACTTATTTCTTTACCATCCTTATCTAGTAATTTGGTTCTAATTGCAATACCCAAAGCTACTCTGTTATATAACCAGTGGTCTCCCATAGTTTGACATATAAACTGCATTCCAGGACCAAATACTCTAGTTAGTACAGTCTTATTTAACCAGTCTTTATTTTTAATTTTAGCTCTATAATCTTGCTTCACATCAAACATATCATCAAACAAAGACAACCAACTATCTTGTACTCTTTGACCTATATCTCCAATATAATCCTTCAATAAACTAACATAAGAAGCATCGGCTTTAGCAAGTTCACTAGCATTAAAGAACTCTCCTGCTGCTGCTTCAATATTCATCATAGCAACACCAGTACCAATATTAGCTAAACCAGCTAAAACATTAACACCTATTTGTACAGCAGAACCTAATCTAAGCAAAAAACTCATGCCTTTATTAACATCAACACCTCCTATTTCACCACTATCTTTTAAGTATCTTTGATATATTTTAGATTCAAAGAATTGGTCTAAAGTCTTTTTAAAGTTAGACTGATTAACATCTATTATAAGAGGAGATTCAGTAGTTCTACCTCCAGCGTGCCATCTTTCCATTAATTGTCTACCACCTTTAGTAGCTTGAATGATTCTGCCTTTACCATTTACATTATAAGCTAACCATCTACCTATCTCTAAAGGGCTTAATACCTCTGACATAGCTTTATAGTTATAACTCATTTCAGCATAAGCACATAATGTACTAATAACATCAGTAGATAAATCAGAACAATCCAGCTTAGGATTTTCATTTATATAGTATGTGGGCAGTTTTAATATCTCTTCACCATTAAAACCTTTAATACCCTTAGTATATACTATTTCATCATCATAACTTCTTACAAATTGAGATTTAGCTTCTTTACCAAAAGTTTTAAAATCTCCTCTTAATAAAGCATCTTTTGTTCTTTCCATCATTCCCTTTCTAATTTTTATAGTAGAGAATAATGTAGTAGCCTTAGGGTCTAAATTAGCATCTAATTCTTCCTTTAATTCCATCCATCTATCATAAAACTCTTTCTGAGTATCACTAAATGAATTATATTTAGAAGGATATTTCTCATAGCTAGGAACATAATGTTTGAAGCCATTCTCTTCAACAACCAATCTACTATTATCTTTAATCCATTGTTTAATAGCAGCATTCTTTTCTTTATATTCATCACTACCAAATATAGGATGCTTACCATATTTAGCATCTAGAGTTCTAGTGTATTCTTTCTTAGCAGCTTCATAAGCAGACTTATCGTAAGCTACATTAACATCACCTTGCATTTCAACTCCAACATAATGCTTTTTATCATCTTCAAACATAAAGTCATAGCTAGTAATACCTCTAGCTTCAAACTCTTTAGCTAAGGCCATAATTCTTTGACTCATATCAATAGTATTTTGATTCTTCTCAACTATCTGTCTGCTATACACTTTATCAAAGATTTGAAGTAAAGTATCAGGATTATCTGCCATAGTACTAAACCATTGTTGCAATAAACTAACATCTTTATCAGAGTGCTTAAGAATGGCTTCTAGAGTAGTTTTAACCATCTCGCCATTCTTGTTTCTAACTTCAATAGTTTCTCCTACAAAAGGCTTTAAGAACTCTACAAAGCTATCAAGAGCTTCACTAGAGAATTTACTTATAAAACTAGAATATAAATCATCTACAGTATGAAGAGTATCTACAGTATGTTTAATAGCATCTCCTAAACCATTAGTGTTATCACCACTTAGTCCAGCATATTCTACCTCTACACTAGTCTCTTCTATAGGTAATAGTTCATCTAACTTAGGACTAGCATCTCTAAATTCTTCATCATCTAGATATAATTGATTGTTCTCACCTTCTGTATATTTAGCAGTACCTTTGTCTTTAGCAGTAGTAGCTCCTGCTGGAGTAGGATAGCTTACTTTAATAGGTATTACATTAAGTTCTTTAACATTTATACCATATTTATCTTCAAGTAATTGTTTATATAAAGATAATTGTTTAGCATACTTCTTTTTAGTAGCTTGTTTAATCTTAGAGCGATGGGTTTTCATATCATAAATATACCAATTACCATCTTTATCATAACCTACTAAATCTAAAGTACCTACAACAGTTACTTTATGTATCTTACCTTTACCATCTACTGTTTCTATGTGACCATCTACAGTTACATCTCTAGGTATAATGGTAATACCTTTAGCATCAAACTTTTTTTTAAGTTCTTTTAATTGCTCTCTAAACTTAATTAAGTCTTTACCATTAGCATTAGGATATAGCTTCTCCAATTCTTTATCAGTTTTATCGTCTATTTTACCTGCATAGAAGTCTCTAACAAAATTATCTACACCAGTTCCTATATTAGTAGAAGGCATCACCCAAGGACTATTTTCATCAAAGATTTCACCATCTTCTGTATATTGAATAATATCAGTTACTCTCTTTGCCTTAGCTCCTGTTTCAGTATTTACATAGTATTTATTATCATCTGACAATACCCATTTAGAGCTATTAGAAGTAATTAGATTAGCTATTTCATCATCACTTAGATTAGATGTATCAATAGCTTCACTAACTTCATTCTCAAACTCTTGCAGGGTATTCTCTATATCTCCTATTACAAATTTTTGATTAGCTATCTGTTCATTATTTAGATATTCAGAAGTCATCAATTCTTTAAGATTAGAGATAGTAGGACCAAAAGCCATAGCAGTATATAGACAGTTCTGATATACTATGAATTTATCCTTAGTACTAAGACCTTCTACATCTTGTAAACTTCTTATAATAGCTCGAAGTTCTTTAACTGACAATGATAATACATTAGCTATAGCAGCAACAGTTTCTTCTGTCTTTATACCTTCATTCACAGCTTTCTTTACACTGTCATAGAACTCCCATGCTTGTGCTTTTTGTGAAGTATCTTCACCTTCTCTAAGAGTACTTAAATTGGTTCTTAATGCACTTACTTTACTAAAATTCTTAAGAGCTTCCTTAAGTGCTTCAATCTGTATTTCAGCTTTTTTACCTAAAGCATTAAATACTTTATTAGCTTTAGTAGCTTCAATTTGTGCTTTAGTCAGTTTAGTTTTACCACTAACTATACCTTCTGCTAACTTTGATAAATCTTTATTGATGTTATCAATACTATCCTGTAAAGTAGATGGATTATACCTCTTGAATAAACCAACTAGTTTGTTGATGAATCTTTTAATTAGTGATTGCTTAACAGGTTTCTTTTCTTCTAGATTTAAAAAAGCATTTCTTAGTGCTTTACCTACTGCTTCTTCTGCAATCATAGCAGAATCTCCATCATAGAAATCACTAATAGTATCATACTCTTCACCTAATATTTCTCTAGCATTATCTTCATTAGAGAAATGATTAATAGCTCTAAGTATCAAAGGGTCTTGTCTAAAGATTCCAACTATTAAGTGTGAAAATTCCTCAGAGATAGCTTTATATCCCTCCATATTATTAGCTACTCTAATAAGGTTTACAAACTGTTCTCCAATAGCTTTAGCATTATTAAAGTCAGTAACACCAACTCTACCAATACCTTTCTCTATACTCATTAAAGAACTTAATGTAACACCTACAGAAGATAACATATCAGTAATAGTTTCATTAAGCTTTAATATACTAGATTGAGTATTAGCTACTTCTCTATTAGCTGCATTATTTTCAACTATTCTAATAGTTAAGTTATCTTCATTGTCATAATCTACTATAGCTATATTATAACTATGTTCTTTATTATATTCAGCAGCTTTATTAACAAGATTCTTAGTATTCTCAATAGTATCTTCTACATGAGGTTGAATTTTATTTTCTGCTTCAATAATAGTTTTTTCTGTAAAGTAATCTCTAACAAGTTTGTTTTTCATTATACTATCAAAAGTAGGAATACCATCTTTATCTAGTACTAAAGAATCTTTAAACTCATTGATAAACTTCTTTCTAGAAATTATATTAAAGATATGGGCAGATTTCTCATACCCATATCTTTTTTTCATTTCTAAGAAAGTGTCTTTGCCATGTTTAGGCATATAAACACAACTTCTTGCCATTATTTTCCACACAAATTATCATCAATGTCTTCTACATCACTCTTGTAATCATTGATATTAGGAGCATCAGGACTTTCTTCATTCTCTGCTTGTTCAGCACTTCTTAAAGCTTTATCAGAGATGTTAATGCCTCCGTCATTAATTCTACTAGCTAAATCTACATCAGCATCAGTTATAGGGTCTATAGTTCCTTCATCTATACTAGCCCAATCTACCATATTACTAGATACATCCCGTGATTCATCCATATTAAGCATGTCATCAGGAATAGAGGCTTCCTTATCTTTTTCTTCCATATTAGTTATCTTATCTTCAATATCATCATCTACTGTAGAAGCTTGCTTTGTAAGAGTAGTACTCTTAGATTTCTTAGACTTCTTTCCTTTCTTCTCTTCTTGTTCTTTAAGAACATTATTAACCTCTGCTGGGTCTCCGTAATCCTTCATCTTTGAAAAATCAATCATATTATCTTTATTTTCACTATAAATTTCTTTTTCACTATCATAGAAAGGAGTTGGTTTACCATTATATATAACCTTAACATAGACAGGTCTAGCACTTGTAGCTTCTGTAGTAAGTACATACATACCACCAAAACCTTTCTCTTTATTCACCATTACCATAGGTACTGCATTAACCATATCTCTTGCTTTTAGCTTCTTTAAAGCAATATCATCTTTAGGATACATAATAATCTTACCATCTTCTCTCTCAAACTTTATTCCTCTTAAGTTATTTCTAGATAATCTATGAGCATATTGAGGATTATTCATCAAGAACTGCTTCACATAATTATCTAAGAAAGTATCAAATTCTCCTAAATCCTCAGTTAATCTTCTATTCTTACTTTTAAGAACATCCAAGTATCTAGGCATATTTTCATAGAAGGCATTAGTAAAGAATATACCAAAGTTAGAATGACCAAAGTTTAAACCATTAGCATAATAAGAGTATTGGAATAAATCTTCTGCAAATTTTACTACTTCTGGGTCATCAGATGTAAGAAGTTGTTTTAATTCATTAGAAAAATATCTTCTACTCCTAGGAGATACTTTTCTACCTGCATTAGTAAAAGTAATACCTGACTTAGCACTAACTCTCATACATTTTATTAAAGTCATCTGTTTTACTTCTAAATGTTTAAACTTGCCATTATTATCTTTAGCATTTAAGAATTGATAATACTTAGCAGGAAAATCATGAATATAATAATTTCTTTTATCCATAATATCCATACCCTCTTCACTACCAAACCTAGATTCTCTGCCTGACATTAAATACATTACTAATTCATTATAGAATTTTCTAATCTCTTTAATGTCTCTAGTTCTAGTTAAAGTATTGTTAGTAAAGTTTCTAAGCTTCTCTACAGCATTCTCAACACTATTAGATAATTGTGGGAGTAAGTTATGTCTTCCTATCATAGTATAAGCACTTCTAATACCTAAAGTATAAAATGCTTGAACTCTAGGAACTGATGATTTTAAGATAGCATCTCTAGTGCCTTCTTCTTCATTGATAGCATCTAAATCAATATCTATAAAATTTTCAAAACCTAATATAGGACTAAAAGGATTAGCTTTTAATACTCCATCCTCTCTAATAGTTACTTTATTCATAAACTCTCTAGCTTTAATCATCTGTTGAGTTACTTCCTCTGTGCTAATAGCTAAAGCACCATTAGGAGAATCACACCTAGCTATTGCTGATGATTCTTTTAATAACTTACTTAAGTCATTAATATTGTTCATCCATCCTAAGAATCTAGCGGCAAATGGCAAATCTTCTTCTTCAATAGTACCAGTTAATCTGAATTTAGCAATTAAATCCACAATATCTGCAATATTACCATCAAAACTTTGCCACATCTTAGTCTCATTCTTTAACTCTTTATCTGCTGCCACTTCGATTTTTATAGCTGTTATTAAATCATCACAAGTGTTTAAATAACCAATAGTCTGTGGGTCACATCCTATTCTAATAAGGAAAGCCACTCTTGCTACAGTAGAGGCATTACATCCTAAATCACCAAGCACAGGGTCTTTACCATTATCAGGTGAAGCAGCTTGAAACTCTGCACAAATATCACCTATTTTAGTTCCTGTAAGAGGAGATACTACACTATCTATAGTACTAATAGTTTTAGGTTCTTCTGCATTAGGTAATGTTATTTTAAATTGAACACTATCTCTAAGCTTTAAACCTTCTCCTTTATTAATAAACTGGAACTTATAGTGTGAAGAAGAATTAACTGCAAACATACCAATAAGGTCATTACCATCCATAAGATTTCTGTGATTCTCAGCATAATCTATAATACTTAATGGGTCCTCTACAGTAGCATTCTCATCATAGAAATTATCAAGAGCATCAATACCATCTTTTATAGTAGAGTCTTCTTCCATTCCATACTTATTAAGAACTTCAAGCAAACTACTTGCCGCTATTTCTTTCCTATGTTTAACATAGAAACTCTCTAAAGCTTTCTCATTATGAAGTATTCTCTGTTGTCTTGATGATTGCTTAACATTATCATAAGAACCTGGAGTAAGAGAACTTTGACTACCTGCATTAGATGTTAAGCCTTGTGCTATTAAGTCAATAAGCATATTATCTCTTATTTTCTTTCTAATAGCTTTATACTTACCTCTTTGCAAAGATAACTCACTCATAGACATTCCTTTATTATAACTAGGACTATAAGCAAAATATTTAGGCTTAATAACTAATCGTTCACCTTTAGAGTTATGGTAATCAGCAAATATTTCATTACTCTCCAAGTAACTATTAAGTTCTTCTTCTGTTAAGCCTTCACTTACTGCTCTATATATTTTCTTTATACTTTTGTTATTGCTATCTATACCTTTATTTCGTAAGTACTTATCAAAACCTTCCCTATACTTTCTGCCTGTTATAACTCTTCTAAAGTTTTTTATCATTAAAAAGAGTTTATCAATATCAAAATCAGTACCAGACATCTCTACAATATCACTAGGTAACATAATAGCAGTACCTGCTGATATAGGTAAGAATCCTTTGATTCTTAATTTAAATATAGAGTATTTATTCTCTGTTGGTATTCTATAACCTATTAAATCTAATAA
>OHTI01000455.1_pt1 | contig 18154 bp, 19 predicted proteins | sample 1578941 | NCBI WGS metagenome assembly OHTI01 (sample SAMEA3879609, study PRJEB24766) | human gut metagenome | biome: human-associated habitat; feature: feces | place: USA | collected 1985/1987
GCACCGTGCTGACGAAATTGCAGGCCATGGGGGAAAAGAAACTGAATTCTTACGGAGCGATGTAACCTATGGCAATGCTGGAAATCAAGAATCTGCATAAGTCCTTTGGCTCCCTGGAGGTGCTGAAGGGCGTGAGCCTGGAGGTGGAGAAGGGAGACGTGGTGGCCATCCTGGGCCCCAGCGGCTCCGGCAAGACCACCTTCCTGCGCTGCGTCAACTTCCTGGAAACGGCGGATCAGGGGGAGATGATCTTCGACGGAGAGCCCTTTCCCCTTCACGGCGCTTCCAAAAAGGACATTGCCCGGTTTCGGATGAAAACCGCCTTTGTCTTCCAGAATTACAATCTGTTCCGAAACAAAACCGCCATCCAGAACGTGACCGAGGGGCTCATTGTGGCCAGAAAAATGCCCAAGGCCCAGGCCCTGGACATGGGAATGCAGATGCTGGAAAAAGTCGGCCTTGCCGACCGGGCGGACAGCTACCCCAGCCAGCTCTCCGGCGGGCAGAAGCAGCGCATAGCCATTGTGCGTTCGCTGATGATGGATCCCGAGGTGATGCTCTTTGACGAGCCGACCAGCGCCCTTGACCCGGAAATGATCGGGGAGGTGCTGGATGTTATGAAAAATCTTGCGGAAAGCGGCATGACCATGATCGTCGTCACCCATGAGATGCGCTTTGCCCGTGAGGTCAGCAGCCGCACCATCTTCCTGGACGGTGGGCACATAGAGGAGGACAAGCCCTCTCACGAGCTCTTTGCGCACCCCGAAAGTCCGCGCCTGATCAGCTTTCTCAATAAGGTGCTGTAAAAAAACGCCTCTGACCCATCGGCCTTGATCCTTTATATAAAGGCCGGATATACACCGGCTGCAGAGAAAACGGCAGGCTCATTTGGCCGGGCCCCGCCTCTTTTTCATCTGTCAAAAAGCTTCAAAAATACCCCTGTTTCGGCAAAACGAAACAGGGGTATTTTCTTGCAATAATGAGGAAAGGCACCCGGCAGGAGCCGATTGGCGTATATCTCACCAATCAAGGCACACAGAGCGCAGCTATCACTTGATATCTCACGCCGGCGGACAATCATCGCAGAAGATTGTGTCCAGCACCTGCTCCTCTGTGATGGCGCCGAGCAGCTTTGATGTCGGCAGGCTGTTCAGCACCCGGCAGACATCTTCCCGGCGGAAGGGGACGCCTCGCAGGGCCTCCACCAGCGGCTCTATGCTGCAAACCGCCAGGAAATCGCCATTGAAGCGGATATCTGTTATACAGCCGTGGGACACAGAGACGCCTACCTCCAGGCAGCCGCCGTCCCAGTAGCGCTTACCGGTCATATCGAACTTAGGCGAGCGGCCATAGTTCCACTCCCAGGTGTCGTATTTCTCCGCCTTCAGCTTGTCCACCTGCGCCAGCTCATCGGCTGTCAGGGTGTCAAACACCATTCCGCTGCCGGCCAGGGCCTCTTTCAGATACGCCCAAAAGGCGGGCATATCCATATCCTGCTTCAAAAAGCTGCGGATATTGCCGATGCGGCTGCGGACGGACTTGGTGCTCTTGGAGCGGAACTTCTCCGGGTCCACCTGCAGGGCCCCGGCCACCATATCGGCGTTAGCATCAAAAAGTAGGGTCCCGTGGTGCAGGATACGGTTTCCGTGCAGCCGCTGGGCCGTGCCGGAAACCTTCCGCCCCTCCACCAAAATATCGTTGCGGCCGGAGGCCTCCGCCTGTAGTCCCAGGCCCTTCAGCGCCTCTACCACAGGGCTCGTGAAGCGGTCCATGCTGATGCTGGCCTTGTCTCCGGCGTCGGTGATAAAGGAATAGTTCAAATTCCCCAGGTCGTGATAGACTGCGCCGCCGCCGGTGCTGCGGCGCACCACATTGATGTGATGCGCCTCCACAAAGGGGCGGTTGATCTCGGCCTCGGTATTTTGATTCTGCCCCACCACGATGGTGTTTTCATTCTGCCACAGCAGAAGATAGTCTCCCTGAGTGCGGTGGGTCAGCACATACTCCTCAAAGGCAAGATTATAATATGGACTTTGGGAGCCCGTTTCTAAATAGTGTACAGCACGCTGCATGCATTATCCTCCTGTTTGTGAGAAAAAATCCCTCCGAGAGTGAGAGAGGGAGAGCTCTCGGAGGGAAATGGATAAGGCTAACTCAGTTTTTGGTATGAATGGCACGCTTTTCGGCGTTCAGTGCCGCCTCGCGCATGGTCTCCGTGACAGTGGGGTGAGAGTGGATGGTGTCGATGATCTCATCCAGGGTCATCTCACCCTCGATGGCCAAGGCGCCCTCAGCGATGAGGTCGGTAGCCCGGGGCCCGATGATGTGCATACCCAAAATCTCACCGTACTCGGCCCCGGCGATGATCTTCACCAGGCCCTCGCCGCCGTTGAGGATCAGGGCCTTGCCGTTGGCGCTCATGGAGAACTTGCCCACCTTGTAGGCAATGCCCTGGGCCTTACACTGCTCCTCGGTCAGACCCACGGAGGCCGCCTCCGGCTCCATATACACACAGGTGGGATTGGTCTTTTCGCAGTAGTGAGCCTCCAGGCCGCAGATGTTCTCCGAGGCTACCTCGCCCATGGCGGAGGCGGTGTGGGCCAGCTGTGCATGGCCGAACACGCAATCGCCGATGGCGTACACGCCGGGCACATTGGTCTCCATCTTGTCATTTACCAGGATGCGGCCCTTGTCGTTGTCGATTTTTCCGGCGGCCAGGTCCAGCCCGGCGGTATTGGCCTTGCGGCCGATGGCCACCAGCACCTTCTCCGCCTCAAAGGTGACGGTCTTGCCGCTCTTATCCTTGCAGACCACCTTGGCGCCCACGGGGCTGCTCTCCACAGACTGCACAGGGCACTCCAGATGGAAGTCCATACCCATCTTCTTCATGTGGGCCACGCCGATCTTGGTCAGATCGCCGTCCAGCATGGGCAGCATATGGTCCATAGCCTCCACCACGGTGATCTTGGTGCCGAAGGCTGCGTAAGCGCAGGCCAGCTCCAATCCGATGACGCCGCCGATGACCACCATGGTCTGGGGCAGCTTCTCCAGGGACAGAGCGCCGGTGGAGTCGATGCAGTTGGGGTTTTCCTTCAGGCCGGGAATGGGGGGCTGGGCATTGACGGAGCCGGTGGCCACGATAATGGCGTCGGCGGTCATGGTCTCCTTGCTGCCGTCGGCCTTGGTGACCTCCAGCTGCTTCTCGCCGATGAACTTGGCAGTGCCGTCCACCTTCTTGACCTTGTTCAGCTTCAGCAGGCCGGCCACACCGCTGGTGAGCTGCTTGCTGATGGCGTTCTTATGGGCGATGACCTGGGGGAAGTTGACCTTGACGCCCTCTACCTCCACGCCGATTTCCTTACCCTGGGTCTTGATCTGCTCCACCAGCTCGGCGGAATGCAGCAGGCACTTAGTGGGAATGCAGCCCACATTCAGGCAGGTGCCGCCCAGGTACTGCTTCTCCACAACGGTGACCTCCGCACCCAGCTGCGCGGCGCGGATGGCAGCCACATAGCCACCGGGGCCGCCGCCGATGACGATGACGGACTTTTTGCCGCCGGCAGGGGCAGCGGCAGGCGCCGCCGGAGCCTGGGGTACGGCCGCCGCCACAGCGGCAGGTACTGCACCGGGCACAGCCTCGCCGGCCTGGCCGATCCAGGCCAGGGTACCCTTGACGGGAATGTCATCACCCTCCTGAGCCACGAGCTTCAGCATAACGCCGTCCTGCTCGCTGGTCAGCTCGTTGGTCAGCTTATCGGTGGTGATCTCCGCCACCACCTCGCCGGCCTTCACGGTATCGCCCTCGTGCTTGAGCCACTTGGAAAGAGTACCCTCCTCCATAGTCAGGCCCAGCTGGGGCATTTTCAGTTCATAAGCCATATTTCTAATCCTCCCCGCTTACAGGATGATGCTCATGGGCTTCTCCAGCAGATCCCGGAGAGCCATCACGAACTTGGCGGCCACGGCGCCGTCGATGAGGCGGTGGTCATAGGTAAAGGACAGCCGCATGACCTGGTGCTTGGAGATGTTGCCCTCGTCGTCCATCACCAGCTCGTCCTCCACAGCGCACACGCCCAAAATGGCGGCGTCGGGCTGGTTGACGATGGGTGTGAAGGTCTCAATGCCGAACATGCCCAGGTTAGAAACAGAGAAGGTGGAACCCTTGTACTCGTCCGGGGTCAGCTTGTTGCTCTTGGCCCGGGAGGCCAGATCCTTGGCGGCGGCGGAGAGGGCGTCCAGGCCCATGCGGTCGGCGTCGCGGATCACGGGAACGATCAATCCCGCGTCCAGAGCCACTGCCATGCCCAGGTTTACATGGGCCCGCTGGATGACCTGGTCGCCGTCCAGGCTCACCAGCACCTCCGGGTGCTGGCGCAGGCACTTGGCCGTGGCCTTGAGGATCAGATCGTTGACGGAATACTTGCTGCCCGTCTCGGCCAGGAGCATCTTGCGGAACTTCATCAGCTCCGTAACATCCACCTTGGTGTTCTGGGTAACAGGGGGGATCTCCGTGTGGGACTGCAGCATACGCTGAGCCACCACCTTGCGCATACCCGCCAGCTTGGAGACGGTGTCACCCTCCATCAGCTCCAGCCCGGTCTTGCTCACGGGCTTGGCGGCGGGGGCGGGCTCGGCAGCCACAGGTGCCGCGGCCTTAGGAGCCTTGGCGGCAGCCAGCACATCCTGCTGGCGGATACGGCCGCTGGGGCCGCTGCCTACGATACCGCTGACATCCACGCCCAGCTTGGCCGCCGTCTTGCGGGCCAGGGGGGAGATGCGGATACGGGCGCCGCCTGCGGCCACGGGAGCGGGCACAGGGGCGCAGGCCCCGGGTGCGGCGGGAGCAGCCGGGGCGGCAGGGGCAGCGGCAGCGGCGGCAGGGGCATCGCCTACGGCCTCGCCGGGCTGGCCCACATAGCACAGCAGGCCCTTCACGGGTACATCCTCGCCCTCCTGGGTTACGATCTTCAGCAGAACGCCGTCATGCTCGCTGGTGACCTCATTGGTCAGCTTGTCGGTGGTGATCTCCAGCAGCACATCGCCGGTCTTTACGGCATCGCCCTCATGCTTGATCCACTGAGAGACGGTGCCCTCCTCCATGGTCAGGCCCAACTGGGGCATACATACTTCAAAAGCCATAGTTCTCCCTCCTTACTTGTTCAGCACGCGCTTTACCGCGGCCACGATATCCTCCGTGTGGGGGAAGTTCTTGTCCTCCAGCACGGGGCTGAAGGGGGAGCAGATGTTCAGGCCGCAGACACGCTCCACCGGGGCGTCCAGCTCGTCGAACAGCTCCTCGCCGATCTGAGCGGAAAGCTCGCCGGCGAAGCTGCCGCGCTTGACCTCCTCGGAGACGATGATGGCGTTGTGGGTCTTGGAAACGGTCTTGACAATGGCGTCCCAATCCAGGGGTACCAGAGTGCGCAGGTCCAGCACCTCGGCCTCAATGCCCTCCTGGGCCAGCTTGGCGGCAGCCTCCAGGGAAAAGTTTACCTCGCGGCTCCAGGTGATGATGGAAATATCCTTGCCCTCCCGCTTCACAGCGGCCTGGCCCAGAGGAATGGTGTACTCCTCCTCGGGGATCTCCTCCTTCTTGGCGTACAGCAGCTTGTGCTCCAGGAAGATAACGGGGTCATCGTCCCGAATGGCGGTCTTCAGCAAGCCCTTGGCATCCGCGGCGGAGCAGGGAGCCACCACCTTCAGGCCGGGGAAGTGGCAGAAGAAGTTCTCCAGCGACTGGGAGTGCTGGCCGGCGTTGCGGCGGCCGGCACCCATGGGGGCCCGCAGGACCATGGGCACATTGCACTGGCCGCCGGTCATGTAGCGGATCTTGGCCGCCTGGTTGAACAGGGGGTCGGCGCACTCGGTGGCGAAGTCGTCATACATCAGCTCCACCACGGGACGCAGGCCGCGCATAGCCGCGCCTACGGCCATGCCTACGAAGCCCTCCTCGGAAATGGGGGTATCAATGACCCGGTTGGGGCCGAACTCCTCCAAAAAGCCCTTGGTAATGGCAAACACATTGCCCATAACGGCCATGTCCTCGCCCATGATAAAGACATTTTTGTCCCGGAGCATCTCCTCGTGCAGGGCCTCACCGATGGCCTTGCTGACAGTAATCTTTTTCATCGTGCCACACACCTTTCATTGTCGCTCACATACATATCGTCCAGCACCGTGGCGGGATCGGGATACTCAGACTCGTCGGCAAACTTAACGGCCTCGGTCATCTCGGCATCCGCCGCTGCGGTGATCTCGTCCAGCTCCTCCTGGGTGGCGCCCAAAGCCAGCAGACGCTTGCCCAGCTTCATGATGCCGTCGTTCTCCAGGGCGTGCTCCATGTACTCCTTGGGACGGTACACGGCGGGGTCGCCGCAGTAATGGCCCTGATAGCGGTACACGGTGGCCTCCACCAGATAGGGGCCCTTGCCGCTGCGGGCATGCTCCATGGCCTTCTGCATGGCCTCGTAAACCTCCGTGGGATTGGTGCCGTCCACGATGGCATAGGGCACGCCGTAAGCCTCAGCACGGCTGGCCAGATGGGAGGTGTTGGTGACCCGGTGGATCTCGGTGGACACGCCGTAGCAGTTATTTTCAATGAACCACACCATGGGAAGCTGCCATGCGGCGGCCATATTCAGAGACTCGTGGAAGCTGCCCTCGTTGGTGGCGCCGTCGCCGAAGCAGCCCACGGTCACCGCGCCGTCGCCCAGGATCTTGGAGGCCAGGGCGCTGCCGGCGGAGATGGGCTGGCCGCCGCCTACGATGCCGTTGGCGCCCAGGTGGTTCATCTTCTCCATGTCCGCAATGTGCATGGAGCCGCCCTTGCCCTTGCAGTAGCCGGTCTTCTTGCCGAACAGCTCGGCCATAGCCAGCTTGGGGTCAGCGCCCCGGGCAATGGCGTGGCCGTGGCCGCGGTGGGTGGAGGTAAAGTAGTCCTGGGGGCCGATGGCGGCGAAAGCGCCGGCCTCAGCGGCCTCCTGGCCGATGCTCAGATGGATGTTTCCTGCCAGCATACCCTTGGTGAAGCACTCAGCGGCCTTCTCCTCGAAGGTACGGATGCGCACCATCGTGCGGTAGAACTCCAAAAGCTGCTCCTTACTGTACATTTCCTTAGTTTTCTTTTCAGCCAATGTTCTCACACCTTTCTTTAGCTGCCCCTTACGCCTGCTTGGGCGCGAACAGGGGCACTTCCAATTCGTCGTCAAATTTTCTTCCCATGACCAGCCCGCCGATTTCGGCGATGATCACATCCACGGTGAGCAGCACCTTGGTGCCCTCCACCAGGTGGCCGCCGTGGGCATTGCCGTAGCGGTCGCTGAGGCTCATGTGTACATGGAGGTTCGTGACCCCCTGGTCATCATGGCAGATGATGCCGCTGCCGGCGGTAAGCTCAATGGGCCCCGTCAGGTGCAGCACCTCGCCGTAGCCGTAGCCGGCCTTCTTGTCCGGCAGCTCCACGGGATTGCAGTAGGCCACACCGTCCAGGCTGCCGATGGCGCTGAGGATCACACCGTTGTTGATACCCGCACGGCGGCAGGCCTCAGTGAGGCCCAGCAGCACATCCGTTCCGGGACGCAGCCGCACGGCGATGACCCGGGTGAGATTGCCCTGGGCCATTTCCAGAATGTCATTCATGGTTATTCACTTCCTATTCCGTTAAAGCTCGATTTGCTGCATCGGTTCCGTCAGCGGCAGGACCCGCAGCCCGCTGTCCGCCGCCCCACGCGGCATACGCCGCGCCATATCCTGCATATGCATCCCGTCGTCCTCCGGAAAGGGGACGTGGTAGACGCACAGCGTATCCGTGTCAAAATGTCCGTGAAACAGGCGGGTATTATAATAAGCCTGGTAAAACAGGGGATTGAGGAACACCGCGTACAGGGGTGTTCCCGCCAGCCGGGAGAAATCCTCGTGGAGATAGTCGCTGTCCGCCGTGAACAGCACCCGCCGTCCGTCAAAGCTCAGCAGATAGCACACATGGGGCACGGACCGGTACTCCTCTCCCAGATGGGGCACCATAAACGCCTGCACCGAAATACCCGGCTCGATCTGTATGGCGGCCCGGTCCGTCCCGCGGCACAGCGGCACACAGGGGATGCCCTCCTGCTGCAGCCACCGGCTGAGATTCTGCACCGCCGGGGCCTCGTCCTTCGGATAAAACAGGCCCTTCACCCTTCGATGCTCCAAAAGCGCCCGGACCATCTCCGGGTCAAAGTGATCGGGATGGTAGTGGGTGAACAGCAGATAGTCCAGCCGCTCAAAGGGCGGCTCGCCCCGAAGCATGGCCTCCCGGCAGCCGGGGGGCAGGAGGCTGAAGGGATTGTCCTTTCTGCCGAACAGCCCGTCCAGGAGCAGAGCCGTGTCCTGGTATCGGATCAGCACGCCGGCGTTGGCCAGCAGGGTTACGCGGATGGGATAGCGATCCATAGGTTTATTTTTCCTCGCCCACGGTCACATCCATCTTATCCTCGTAATACTTGACCATGGCGATCTGATCCTCGTCGATATGGCCGTTGTCGTTCATCCAGTCCATGACCCGCAGCACCACGTCGGTCATGGGCGTATCCACGCCCATGTGGTGGGCAAAGTGCTTGGCATTGAGGATGTCCTTACGGTGAACGGCTACCCGGGCGCCGGGCTCGAAGTCGCGCTTGATGAGCTTGGGCACCTTGTTTTCATACACAGGGCCGCCGGCAAAGCCGCCCCGGGTGGCCTCGAAGGTGGTCTGCAGGTCAATGCCCGCCTTGGCGGCGAAGGCATAGGCCTCGGCGATAACCACCATATAGGCCCCGGCCACCATGTTGTTCACCAGCTTGGTGACGCTGCCGCTGCCGCTGCCGCCGGTGTAAACGGGATGACCCATGCACTCCAGCAGGGGCTTCACGCTGTCAAACACTTCCTTGTCACCGCCGGTCATAATGGCCAGGGTGCCGGCAATGGCCATGGGATTACCGCCGCTGATGGGGGAATCCAGCAGGTACATACCCGCCTCTCTGACGGTTTTGTATAGATCCTGGATGATATCGGGGGCGGTGGAGCTGAGGTCGATGATGATGTTGCCCCGCTTGCCGTAGTGTACGGCGTCCTCCACAGACTTGCGGATAATGGCGTGGGTGGGCAGGATCTGCATGATGATGTCACACTGCTTATAAATATCCGTCTGTTCCTTCACCGGCGTACCGCCTGCGGCGGCGAACTCGTCCAAACGGCTCTGGGCCACATCAAAGCCCAGCACCTCGCAGCCGCTCTTTTTTATCAGATTTTTCGCCATAGGCAGGCCCATGACGCCCAGGCCCAGGAAACCGATCTTCATATACATACATCTCCTTATTAAAATACATATGGAAACTCAACAAACTCCTTAGTTTTTCCGCCGCGTCCCCGCCCCCTTCAAGGGGGCGGGGATCACATTGGAAACAGAAAAGGAGTGATAATGGGGGCAATATTATGTCCTTACTTCTTCAGCAGGGACGGCAGCCAGGTGGTCAGCGGGTCCACATAGGTAATCAGCAGCAGCACCACGATGCTGATGAGCAGCAGGGGCATCAGTGCCTTCAGGGACTTGCTGAGGCTGGTCTCGCCGATCTGGTTGCTCAGCAGCAGGCACAGGCCCACAGGAGGCGTGACCAGGCCGATGCACAGGTTGAAACTCATGACGATACCGAACATCAAGGGGTTGATGCCGTACAGAGTCAGCAGGGGCATCAGGATGGGGGTCATCATAATGATGGCGGCATTGGCCTCCATGAGCATACCGATGATGAGGAACAGCAGGTTCAGCAGCAGCAGGATCAGCACCCGGCTCTCAGTGAGGCTGGAGAAGGTGTCCAGCAGCAGGGCCGGCAGGCCGGAGGTGACCACCACATAGCTGGAGGCCTTGGACAGGCCCACCATCACCATGATGGTGGCGGTGGAAACGGACGCCTCCACAAAGGAGGCAGGCAGCTCGCTCCACTTGGTGTCCTTATAGATAAACAGGCTCACGATCAGGGCGTATACCACGGCCACGGCAGCGGCCTCGGTGGCGGTGAAGATACCGCCGAAGATACCGCCCAGAATGATAATGGGCATCAGCAGCGCCCAGATGCTGCTCTTGAAGGTCTTGGCCACCTCCTTGGCGGGCATCTTCTCGTGGGCGGGGAGGTTATTGCGCTTAGCATATACCAGGGCGTAGCCCATGAGGCACACCACCAGCAGCAGGCCGGGGATCACCGAGCCGATAAACAGCTTGGACACCGACACATTGGTGATGGAGGCGTACACGATCAGGGTAATAGACGGGGGAATGATGGGGCCCAAAATGGACGAAATGGACGACACGGCCACAGCGAAGGGGGCGGGATAGCCCTCCTTCTTCATGGCGGGAATGGTCAGGCCGCCAATGGCAGAGGCCGTGGCCACACCGGAGCCGGAGATGGCGCCGAACAGGCCGGAGGCCACCACCGTTACCAGGGCCAGGCTGCCCTTGATGCGCCCGATGAGGGCGTTGGCCACATCAATGAGCTTTCCCGTAATACTGCGGGACATAAGGTTGCCCGCCAAAATGAAGAAGGGAATGGCCAGCAGGGAGGAGGAGTTCATACCGGCAAAGAGCTTCTGGGGCAGCACCAGCATGGGCAGGTCCGCCATGTTCAGGGCTATCAGGGTGCCGATGCCCAGGGAGATAAAGATGGGAATGCCCAGGAAGGACAGAAGCAGCAGCAGAATAAATACGAGCAGTCCTGCGTTCATACGGCGGTGCCTCCTTTCTTTTCATCAGCCAGTTCCTGAATGTTCTTGAGAATGACCTCTACGGAGGTCAGCACCATCAGCGCCGTGCCGATGGGTACACAGGTATAGGGAATGGACATGGGCAGGCCCAGGCCGGCGGAGGTATTAGGCGCGCCGCTGCGCACCAGCTCCAGGGAGAGGATGAACAGGTATACCAGGAACACCAGGCCCACCGTCGTGGCGCAGATGGTGAAGATCCGGCGCACATGGGGCTTCAGAACGTTGAGCAGAATGTCGATCTGCAGGTGGCTGTTGCGCCGCACGGCAATGGCCGCGGCCATCATCACATTGAAGATGAACAGGTAGCGCACCAGCTCCTCGCTCCAGGCCGGGGAATTGTGGAACACATACCGCATGACGACCTGGTAGAACATAATCAGCACCATGGCCGGCACGGACACGGTCAGAATGACCTTCTGGATCTTCTCCAGAATATCCAAAAATTTGGAATACGCTTTGATCACAACAATTCTCCTCCTTTCTTAGCCCTTGGCAGGATCCATGGCGGCGATGCGCTCCACCCAATCGGCAAACTGGGGATAGTTAGTGGCGGCAAAGTCCTTGAAGTGCTCGGCGAAGGCGGCGTTATCCACCTCGACGATGGTCTTGCCCTCGTCCTCCAGCTCCTGCCAGGCCACGGCATCCTTGTCCGCCTGCTGCTCACTGATGGCCCGGCCCGCAAAATCAGCGGCCTCCAGGGTAGCCTTCTGAATGTCGGCGGGCAGGCTCTCGAAGTACTTCTTGTCCATGATCACCACATTGCAGCCGTACACATGGTTGGTCTTGATCCAGTAGTTGCACACCTCGTCAAAGGCGTAGTTCACGGAGTCCACCACGGGGTTTTCCTGGCCGTCCACGGTTTTCTGCTGCAGAGCGGTGTAAACCTCGTTCATAGGCACCGGTGTGGGGTTGGCCCCCGCCCACTGCCAGGTCTTCAGATACATCTCCAGGTTGGGGGCCCGGAGCTTGAAGCCCTTGAAGTCGGCAATGGTTTTCAGCTCCTTGGTGGCGCACACCACACGGGGACCGCGGTAGGACGCACCCATGAGCTTGAAGCCAGCGTCATCGCCCACGGCGTCCTTGATCTCCTGGCCCAGGTCGCTGTACCACACATTCATAAAGTGATCGTAGCTGCTGAACATATAAGGCATCGCCTCAATGTTGGCCAGGGGGGTAAAGGTAGCCAGCGTACCGATGGATTCGCACATCACATCGGCCACACCTGCGTACATGCCCTCCAGCACCTCCGCCGTGGTGCCCAGCTGGGCGCCGCCGTACAGGTCTACCTGCACCCGGCCATCGGTCAGCTCCTTGATCTTCTGGGCGAACAGAACGCCGGTGTCATAGGCGTTATCGCCCTCGGTGGAGTTCAGCGCCATTTTCCAGCGGTATTCCACCTTCTCGTCGTTCGCGGTGCTTGCACAGCCCGATAACAGGCCCGCCAGCATCAGGCCCGCCAGCACCGCTGCCATCAGCTTTTTCATACGGTTCCTCCTAACTCTCAAAGTTTTCTCAAATTTACTCTCTAAAGATGGTAATTTGGTATTACCATCTAACCACGATACCAAAATAGCACCTTTTTCGCCCCTCGTAAATCCGCAATAAAAGCCGAATTTTGAGGGTAGGAGTTGTCTATTGTGTATAAAAAAGCTTCAATAAATTTATCGAAACGAAAAAAGAGGGGATATACCCCTTTTCCAGGGGGTATATCCTCCTCTTTTTCTTGTCGGGAAATAAAAACTCTCAGGCCTCCTCCGGCACAGGGGCCTCCTCCTCGCCGCTGTCCCGGGCGGGATAGCACTGTGCATATTGGGAAACGATGTTCAGGTGTCGGATCATCGCCTCCTGGGCCCCTGCCGCATTGCGGCTCTTTACGGCCATATATATTTCATGGTGGGTCTGCTGGGTCAGCTCCTTGTAGCTGGGCAGGTCCCAAAACCGCATCCGCACATCGGCGATAAGATTATTCACCAGATAAATGGTGGAGGCCAGCATGGCATTGTGGCTGGCCACGGCCAGGGCATCGTGAAACTCCACATCGTGCATATAGTTGGCGGGATCCTCGTCCAGGTTGCGGATGGCCTCGTCCAGGGCGGCCATATCCTCCTCCGTAGCCCGCTCGCAGGCCAGGCCCACGATGCCCACCTCGATGACCCGGCGGAACTCATTGAACGGCTCTGTGCCGCCCATCTCATTGGAGCATTCGATCCAGCTGCGGGCCTTCTGAATATAGTCTGCGTCCCGCAGCAGCACCTTGCGGTTGCCCCGGCCGTCGATGGCGCCCAGAAATTCCAAAATAGCCAGGCACTCTCGCAGGGAGCCGCGGCCCACACCCAGCATTTCCGCCAGGTCTCTCTCTGAGGGCATATCCTCGCCTACCCGGATATGGCCGTCCTCTATGGCCTTGACCAGCGCCTGCATGATCAGCTCCGGCACTCGCGGCGCAATGTTCTGCTGTATTTTCTCGATATGCATGGCCGTTGTTCCTTACCCTTTCCGCTTTTGCCATAATGGGGCAATAATCTTCTTATCCACTTATTCTACACGGAATTTTTACATAAATCAATGGTATGACCAAATTTTGTTTCAGTTTTTTTATGAGACTCACTTTTTTCAGCTCTGTGATGTGCCGCGCGATGATATTTTTACCTGCGCTTTGGCATCTGTTTTTTCTTTTGGAGGAGAACGCCGGCCTTAGTGAGAACAAAAAGGGAGGTGTATTCCTATGGAGCTGATGCACATCTTCACAGGTCCCGGCGGATATGCCGGTTCTGTAAAAGCCGGTATGATGCAGCAGTGCAGAAGGGGAATTTGTGCAATCTGCATAATTCATATAGAAGGATATTGTGCGTTATGACCTCATTTTGGCGGAATCGACTATTGACTTCAATAACAGGTTTTGTTAGAATTCACTCAACACTTTTGAAGCGAAGGAGGCGGCCAGCATGACCAACACCATGAACAGTAAGATGCATAAGACCATGACCGCCGCCTGCACCGGCGCTGCCTTCTGCTGCGCCTGTGCCGCTTTCCATACTGTCATTCTGTCCGTGCTGGGCGCCATTATTATGGCGTCCATTATTATTTGCATTCTGGTACTGGTACTGCTGGTACTGGTTCTTTCTCCACGCACGCCATTGGCACGGATCGTCGCATGACACGCTGACACGATACAGCAAAGCGGCTCCGCCAACAGGCGGGGCCGCTTTTTTGTATGCCTTCGGCATCGCCGAAGGATCATATATCTTAAAAATCAATGCAAAGGAGAACAAAAACATGAAAAAGAGAGTATTTGCAATGCTTTTGCTATGGCCATGGTTTTTAGCCTGATGGCCTGCGGCAGCAAGGACAAGGCCGGCGGCAGCGACGGCGATACCATTCGGCTGGGCGGCGTGGGTCCCCTGACCGGCGGCTACGCCAACTACGGACTATCCGTGCAGCACGGCGCAGAGCTGGCTGCCAAGGAAATCAACGCCGCCGGCGGTGTAAACGGGAAAATGCTGGAGGTCCAGTTCCAGGATTCTCAGGGCGACCCCGAGAGCGCTGTGGCCGCTTACGGCAAGCTTATGGACTGGGGCATGAACGTGAGCCTGGGCGCAGTGCTGTCCGGTGAGACGGCCTCTGTGGTGGCAGCGGCCAAGGCCGACGATATGTTCATCATGGAAACCACCGGCTCCGCCGATAAGTGCATCGACGGCAATGACAAGGCCTTCCGCATCTGCTTCTACGATTCCTATCAGGGCACTGCCGCGGCGGATTATCTGAAGGACAAGGCCCTGGCCACCGAGGTGGGCGTATTCTATCAGAGCGATAACGACTACTCCGCCGGCCTGTATAATGCCTTCACTGCCCAGTGCCAGAAGGTCGGCGTGACCATCAAGGAGACCCAGACCTTCACCACGGCCACCAACACCGACTTCTCCACCCAGGTAAACGCCCTGGTTGCCTCCGGTGTAAAGGTTGTGTTCATCCCCATCTATGCCGAGGAGGCCTCCACCTTCCTGACCCAGGCCAAGGGCAAGTTCGGCTCTGATGTCTACTTCTTCGGCGCCGACGGTCTGGACGGCATCCTGGGCAAGGTCAGCCAGGATGTGTCCATCGCGGACAATGTTCTGATGATGACCCCCTTTGCCGCCGACTCTGCCGAGCCCAAGGTGCAGGCCTTTGTCAAGGCGTATCAGGATGCCTACAACGCCACCCCTGACCAGTTTGCCGCCGACGGATACGATGCCGTGTACGCCGTAAAGGCCGCCATCGAGGCCGCCAAGGGCAGCACCTCCGGCACAGACCTGGCCGCCGTGATGACCTCCCTGACCGTGGAGGGTGTCACCGGTACCATGACCTGGAGCGCCGACGGCAATACCAATAAGGCCGCCAGTGCTATCCTGTACAAAAACGGCGTAGGCACGCTGTTTGGCGGCCAAAAGATCGACTCCGCAGCAGAATAACCGGATTTTTACCTCTCTCACACAAGCCTCTCCATTCTCCCGGCTGTCTGCCGGGAGAATGGAGAGGCAGCGCAAAGGAATGACGACTATGACGAATCTGATTCAAACCTTGATAAGCGGCCTGAGCCTGGGCAGTATCTACGCGCTGATCGCGCTGGGCTACACCATGGTCTACGGTATCGCCAAAATGCTGAACTTTGCCCACGGTGATGTAATTATGGTGGGTGCTTACAGCGGCATTGTGGCGGTGGCGCAGATGGGACTATCCCCGTGGGTAACGGTGATCGTAAGCATCGTGGTGTGCGCAGTGCTGGGTGTGGTCATCGAATTCTGCGCCTATAAGCCTCTGCGCCAGGCGCCTCCGCTGAGTGTACTCATAACGGCCATCGGCGTCAGCTATCTTTTGCAGAATGCGGCGCTGCTGATCTTCGGGTCGCAGCAGATGGCCTATCCCACCCTGGTAAAGCTGCCCGGTTTTTCCGTGGGCGGCGTGCAGGTAGACGGCATTACGGTGCTGACCCTGGCGGTAACAGCCACGCTGATGGCGGCACTGACACTGTTTATCGACCGGACAAGGCTGGGCAAGGCCATGCGCGCTGTGTCCGAGGATAAGGACGCCGCCACCCTCATGGGGATCAGCGTGGACAGGACCATCACCCTGACATTTGCCATCGGCTCGGCACTGGCAGCCTTTGCAAGCCTTTTCTATGGCATGACCTATGTATATATCAAGCCCACCACCGGCGCCATGCCCGGTATCAAGGCCTTTACGGCGGCGGTGTTCGGCGGCATCGGCTCCATCCCCGGGGCTATGCTGGGCGGCATACTGCTGGGCCTAATCGAGCAGATGTCCAAAACGTATATCTCCACCCTGTGGGCAGATGCCATTGTGTTCGCCGTGCTGGTGGTGGTGCTGGTGGTAAAGCCCACGGGCCTGCTGGGCAAGCCCATGCAGGAGAAGGTGTGAGGTGAAGAAAATGCAACTGACTTTACAGAAAAAGCGCCAGCGGGCCGACCTGCTGACCTTATCGGCGGTGGCCGCACTGTTCCTTGTGCTGGCAGCCCTGCTGTACGCCGGACTTCTGAACCGGCAGATGACCAACATGCTGGTACCAACGGCGGTGTACATCGTTATGGCGGTGTCGCTGAACCTGGTGGTGGGCCTGCTGGGTGAGCTGAGCCTGGGCCATGCGGGCTTCATGTCCGTGGGTCTGTTCTCCGGGTGCCTGGTATCCATCGCCCTGTCCTCCTCTCCCCTGTCCCTGGGGCTGCGTCTGCCCCTGAGTATGCTGGCAGGGGGGCTGGTAGCGGCGGTATTCGGTCTGCTGGTGGGCCTGCCGGCCCTGCGCCTGCGGGGGGACTATCTGGCCATCGTGACCCTGGCCTGCGGCGAGATTATCAAAAACATCATCACGAATCTGAATTTCACCGGCGGCGCACTGGGTCTGAACACCTCGGCCATCTATGCCGGGGCCAAGGATCTGCTGCCCTATGGCGCGGTACTGGTGCTGCTGACGGTGGCGGTGATGCTGAACCTGAAGCGCTCCAAGTACGGCCGTGCCATCATGGCCATCCGGGATAACCGCATTGCAGCGGAATCCGTGGGGCTGAATGTCACACAGTACAAGTTAGCGGTGTTCGTTATTGCGGCGTTCTTCGCCGGAAGCGCCGGTGTGCTGTACGGTCATTCCCTGGCCAACATCAAGGCAGCGGCCTTTGACTACAATATGTCCATCGAGATCCTGGTCATCGTGGTGCTGGGCGGCATGGGCAGTGTGCCCGGGTCCGTAATCTCGGCCATTGTGCTTACGGTGCTGCCCGAGGCCCTGCGCGGGGTGGACAGCTACCGTATGCTGGTGTACGCCATTGTGCTGATCCTGGTGATGCAGGCCACCAATAACCCTACTATGAAGCGCTTCTTCGGCTCCGTCCGCCGGAAGCTGACTCCGAGAAGAAAGGAGTGTGCCACCCTGTGAAAACGAAAGCAAAGCTGGTAAACCGCCAATCCACCGTTCTGCTGCCGGAGCGGGACATTGACAAGTCCCCGGTGCTGGAATGCGTGGGGCTGGGCGTGACCTTCGGCGGTCTGAAGGCGGTGGAGGATTTCGACCTGACCATCGGCCGCACGGAGATCGCCGGACTCATCGGCCCCAATGGGGCGGGAAAAACCACCGTATTCAACCTGCTGACAAAGGTGTACCAGCCCACAGCGGGCGCCATTGTGCTGGACGGCAAGGACACCCACAGCATGACCACAGCCCAGGTGAATAAGGCCGGCATCGCCCGGACCTTTCAGAATATCCGTCTGTTCGGCGACCTGACCGTGGCGGAAAACCTGATGGTGGCTATGAACGATTCCATGCGGTATGGCCTGGCAGGGAGCATACTGCACTTCCCCCGGTTCGCACGGGAGGAGCATATCGCCCGGGAGCGGGCGGAGGAGCTGCTGAGCATCTTCCGCATGGAGAGCCACGCCGACGAGCGGGCGGGTTCCCTGCCCTACGGCGCCCAGCGCCGATTGGAGATTCTGCGGGCCTTGGCATCCAACCCCTGCTTGCTGCTGCTGGATGAGCCTGCGGCAGGCATGAATCCCTCGGAAACAGCGGAGCTGATGGAGAACATCCGCAAGATTCGGGATACCTTTCAGATCGCCGTGCTGCTCATTGAGCATGACATGAACCTGGTCATGAACATCTGCGAGGGCATCTGCGTGCTGAACTTCGGCCATATCATCGCCAAGGGTACGTCGGAGGATATCCAGCGCAACGAGGCGGTCATTGAGGCCTATTTGGGCAAGCGAAAGGAGGCCGCGTCATGAGCAGTGTGCTGCAGGTAGAAAATATTAATGTATACTACGGCAGTATCCACGCAGTGAAGGATGTATCCTTCCATGTGGAGCCGGGGGAGGTGGTGACGCTGATCGGTGCCAACGG
>OHTI01000461.1_pt1 | contig 17864 bp, 16 predicted proteins | sample 1578941 | NCBI WGS metagenome assembly OHTI01 (sample SAMEA3879609, study PRJEB24766) | human gut metagenome | biome: human-associated habitat; feature: feces | place: USA | collected 1985/1987
TGCTGATGCTGGATGAGCCGTCCATGGGACTGGCGCCGCTGCTGGTGGAGCAGATTTTCGACATTATCCGCCAGCTCCACGCCGACGGCACCACCATCCTGCTGGTGGAGCAAAACGCGCAGGCGGCGCTGGCGGTGGCCGACCGGGGCTATGTACTGGAGACGGGGCGTATTGTCACCGAGGGCGCCGGCGCGGAGCTGCTGGAGAGTGACGCCATCCGCAAGGCCTATCTGGGCGGATAAATCGGCAAAAAAAGAAGCACCTAAGGTGCTTCTTTTTTTGCCGTGTGCATATAGCGCATCACCAGCTGCTGGCTATCTCAAGGGCCCCTGCTCTATCATGCTACTATATATGAATGAAGCCCGCCTTCCGAGTAATTTTCGAAAGGCGGGTTTTTATTCTACAGGTGGAAGTGTTTTTTCAGCAGTTGGTTTTCGCCCAGCACCAGCAGCCTGACGCTGCTGTCCAGCATGGTTTCCGATGAGACATTCACATCGGTTTTGTCGCTTCGCTTCACGCCGAGGATGTTGACGCCGTACTTACGGCGGATGTCCAGCTCACCTATGCTGTGACCCTGCCAGTTATCCGGGACGGCGACCTCGATAATGGCATGCTTTTCGTCCAGCTCTATGTAGCTGAAGATATGGTTGGCCGTGTACCGGATGGCCGCCCACTTCGCCAGCTGCTTTTCCGGGTATGTCACTGCGTCCGCGCCGTTGCGCAGCAGGAATTTTGCCTGCACATCCCGTTCGGCGCGGGATACCACATATTTTGCCCCCAGCTCCTTGAGCAGCGACGTCGTTTCCAGCGAGTTCTGAAAATCTCCGCTGATAGTAACGTAGCAGACGTCATAGTTCCCAACGCCCAGCGATCGCAGAAAATCCACGCGGGTGCTGTCACCGATCTGTGCGTTGGTAACAAAGTCCATACACTCGTTGACGCGCTCCTCGTCCCGGTCCACGGCCATCACCTGATGCCCCAACTCACTCAGCTGCATGGCAAGGTGCCGCCCGAAGCGGCCAAGCCCGATCAATAATACATTTTTCATCGTGCGCTCCTTTCAGCCAACGGTAATCATTTCCTTCGGATATCGGGCATGCGTCAGGTCATGTCCGGAAAATGCGGCGTAGATCAGAGTCAATCCTCCCACACGCCCGAAGAACATCAGCAGAATGAGAATACTCTGTGACAGCGTACCCAGCTGCGGCGTCAGCCCCAGTGTCAGCCCTACCGTTCCGGCGGCAGACGCCGTTTCATAGAGGCAGGCACCCAGCGGCAGTCCCTCCGCCGCGCTGATAACCGCTGCGCCCATGAAGGTCAATCCCAGATACAGCAGCAGGATGGCGGCGGCGTTCCGTACAGCGGAGGGCTCCAGCCTGCGCCTGAAAAGCTGCGGATCCTCCCGCCTGCGGAATGCAGCCACCGCATTGGCTGCCAGCACGGCCAGCGTTGTCACCTTCATGCCGCCTGCGGTGGAGCCGGGTGCGCCGCCGGTCAGCATCAGCAAAATCGTGACCGCCTGTGAGGTGTCGCTCATTTTTGTCAGGTCTGCGGTGTTATAGCCCGCCGTTCGCGGCGTGACCGCCTGAAAGAGCGATGCCAAAACACGCTCCCCCGTGGGAAGCTCTGCAAAGTCTGTCAGGAAGAAAATCAGTGCCGGAAGTGCGATCAGGATGATCGTTGCGCTCAGAATGACCTTGCTCTGCATCCGATACCGCCGCAGGTGCAGCCGGTGCGTGCAGACATCGTCCCATGTCAGAAAGCCGATACCGCCTATAACAATCAGCAGCATAATGACGATGTTGACCAGCGGATCGGCAATGTACGCCGTCAGCGAGGGATACAGTGTGCCGGTGCGGCCGAGAATGTCGAACCCCGCGTTGCAGAAGGCGGATACGGAGTGAAACACCGCCATCCACACGCCCCGCAGCCCATAGTCCCGGCAGAACGCCGGCCCCAGCGCCAGCGCGCCCACCAGCTCTACAAGGAATGTTCCCTTTAAGATAAACCTTGTCAGGCGCACGATGCCGCCCACCACCGGCGCGGAGATGGCGTCCTGCATGGCGCTGCGCTCCTTCAGCGAGATATTCTTGCCGGAGAGCATCAAAAACGTTACAGCCGCCGTGATGACGCCTAAGCCGCCGATTTGGATCAGCAGCAGGATAACGGTCTGACCGAAGCCGGACCAGTAGCTGCCTGTATCCAGCACCACCAGGCCCGTCACGCAGACGGCGGAGGTGGAGGTGAACAGCGCCTCGTGAAACGGCGTCCACACCCGCCCCGCCGCCGAGATGGGCAGCATCAGCACCAGCGCGCCCAGCAGGATCACGCCGGCAAAGCCGAGGATCATGATCTGGAAGGACGTCAGATGGTGCTTCAGATGGAAACCGGTTTCTGTCACGGAACTCACCTCCTAAAATCGACTTCGCTCCCAATTCAGCGTACAGTATAGCACGGTTTTGGCGTTGTGGCTATACAAGTTTTGTTAAATTTTCGGCCTGAGCTGCCCAAGATCGGCCGCAGTATCGCTTGCGCCTTAGCGAAACAGGAAAGGTGCGCGAGGAAATCTGACCGGCACCCCATTTAGGCCGCATATCCTGTGAAAAAATCCGCACAAAACAGGATGACGCGCCGGAGACCGGTGCGCCATCCTGTTGGCTTTTCAGCTATACAGCGGCAGAGCATTATGCCTCGTTATTTCGGTAGAACCCGAACCCCGCCACCTCCGTGGTGGGCAGAGAGAAGGCGATGGCCTTGGCCGGGGTGTCCGGCCCGGCCTTCTCCAGGATGGACCGCATGATCGCCGTCTTCTCCTCCGTTTTGGCCACAATGAGGAACACTTCCTTTTCCTCGGCAATGGTGATGTTGTAGAATTTCTTCACCTGCTCGGCGCCGGTGCCCTTGCCGTGGAGCACCGTACCTCCCCGGGCACCTGCTGCCCGGGCCGCATCCATCACCAGGTCCGTCTGACCCTCGCTGGCAATGATAACAATCAACTCATAGGCAAAGTTCAGCTCCGGCGTATACTTCCCCGTGCCGGCCTCGTTCCCCTTCAAAAATTCCATGGTTTTACCTCCTCCTACGCTTTTCATGGGCACCGCAATGACGATACCGTGGCCGGGAACACCCAGGTGCAGCCGCTCCCGCTGGCCGGCAATGAGCGCCTTGGTCTTATCCTCTGTGGCAGCCGAGAGCATCACCCGCTTTTCGTTGGACTCAATGCCCAAAAAGTCCAGCATGCTCTGTATGGCTGTGCCATGGCCGTGGAGCGTCACGTTCAGCGGCAGCCCCAGCTCCTCCGTCAATTCCTCCAGCCGGGGCAGCGCCTCCGGCGTAACGATAGAGATCACATAATTCATGCCGCTTCCTCCCACAGCTCAATAATATCGCAATCGCCATAGCTCTCCAGCTCCTGGGCGGCCCGCTGAGCCTTGCGCTGGTAGATCACACCCACCGTCTGGATGGACAGCAGCGGCATCATCGCCACCATGGCCACGATGCCGAAGGCATCCGTAAGCACATTGCCGCCCCGGGCGATACTCACACCCATCATGAACTGCAGCATGAAGGTAGCTGTCATGGGGCCGGAGGCCACGCCGCCGGAGTCAAAGGCGATGGCCGTGTAAATATCCGGCACGAAAAACGACAGCCCCAACGCAATGGCGTATCCCGGCACCAGGAACCACAAAATCGAGATCCCCGTCACCACCCGCAGCATAGCCAGAGCCATGGCCAGGGCGATAGCCACGGACAGGCTCACCTTAATGGCCCCGCCGGGGATGGCGCCGGCGCTGACCTCCTCGATCTGCTTTTCCAGCACTGCCACTGCAGGCTCCGCCGAGATGATGAACCAGCCCAGCAGCGCCGCCAGCGGGATCAGCAGCCACTCCGTTTCGCCGGTAGCCAGGGCCGCCCCCAGCTCCGCCCCCAGGCTGGAAAAGCCCACGTTCACTCCCGCCAGAAACAGCACCAAGCCCACATAGGTATACAGGATACCCACGGCGATCTTTCCGAAGCTTCTTGTGTTCATCTTGAATACAAATACCTGGAAGATCAGAAAAATAGCCACAATAGGCAGCATGGCCATGGCCATCTCCTTCATATATACCGGCAGCGCCTGCAAAAAGGCCGTGCCGATGCCGGTGGTGCTGTCAAAGCTCACCCGGGTGATCTCCGCTGCGCTACCGCCTCCGTCACTGAAAAAGCCCAGCAGCAGCACCGACAAAATGGGTCCTATGGAGCACAGGGCCACCAGGCCGAAGCTGTCCGCCTCCGCCCGCTTATCGCTTCGCACGTGGGAGATACCAACGCCCAGGGCCAGGATAAACGGCACGGTCATGGGCCCCGTGGTCACGCCGCCGGAGTCAAAGGCGATGCCGAGGAAATTCCGGTCCGTAAATGCTGCCAGCAAAAATACGGCTATGTAGCACGCCACCAGCACCCACCGCAGGTTGATGCCGTACAGAATACGCAGCATACAAACTACCATGAAAAAACCAACGCCGACGCCCACTGCCGCCAGGAGTACGGTTTTGTCGATGTTGGGCACCGTGTCCGCCAGCACCTGCAGGTCCGGCTCCGCCACGGTCACCGCCACTCCCAGGGCAAAGGCCACCAGCAGGATCACCGGCAGCTTGCCGATTTTTGTCAGAGCTGTGCCGATCTTGCTGCCGATAATGGTCATAGACCGCTCGGCTCCCAGAGAAAACAGGCCCAATCCCACCACGATCATCAGTGCGCCCACCAAGAAGGTCAGCAGCAGCGTGGGCTGCATAGGCACCAAAAACAGGCACAGCACTGCGACGATGGCAATGATAGGCAATACCGAGATCATGGATTCCCGTACCTTCTCCGTTAGCAGCGTGCGGGTCTTTTCAAAATGCGCTTTTCCCTTTGCTTTGGATCTACTCAACAATTTGATTCCTCGCCTTCCTTAAACAGTTTTGTCTTGCCGGGAAATTGGACTGGCCCGCCGCCGGTTTTATCCACCAGCTCCGTAATGTCCCACAGCTCACAATCCAGTGCGCAGCAAATGCGCACCAGCATCTGCGTGGACACCGGCTGGTCGTGCTGGAGCTTAAAATAGGTGGATTGGCTGATGCCCGCCTTTTCCCGCAGGTCGTGGCCCTTCATATTCCGGTCGATCATCAGCTTAAAGAGCTTTTTGTAGCATATCTCTTTCTGCATAGCCGTTCCTCCCCGGTTGTTTTTATTTAATATAGCATAAAAATATTCAAAACGCAATTGTTACATTCCGTTTTAAATATTTTTAACAGCTTGTTAATATACTGTCCTGTTTTCGTCTTTCGTCCCGCTGCGGCTATTTCCCAGTTTTTTCCGCATTTTTTCTCATATGGGTGGACAAAGCGAGCCGGGTGTGTTATCTTTATTTTGAATAAGTATCCCTACGACACCCTATCGTAGCCGCTGGGCAGAAAGGATGGGCTTTCTCTTGACACACTCCTCTGCAAAATCGAATCGTATTAAGCGGACTCTCTCCGTTTTTTTGGCCGCGCTCTTGCTGATAAGCCTTGTGCTCCCTGTGCTGGGCAGCGTCGGCGAGGATGCCTACGTCAACGACGATACCATTAATGTCCGCTCCGGCCCCGGCACCTCCTACAGCTCGGTGCAGTTTGGCAAAAGCAAGGCCATCCTGCTCTACCGGGGCCAGTATGTAAGGGTCATCGCCACGGAAAAGGGCACCGATGGCGCGACCTGGTATCAGATCGTCTTTACCTACAACGGCTATACCAAAATGGGCTATATGCGCAGCGATTTCGTCACCCAAATCGGCGATGACAGCGCTTATCAGGCCTATCTGTCCGAGCAGGGCTTTCCCAAGACCTACCAGCCCTATCTCCGGGCACTGCATGCCGCCAGCGGCGGCCAGTGGAATTTTGTGGCCTATCATACGGGGCTGAAATGGTCAGATGCCCTGGAGAACGAATCCACCCTGGGCCGTGCCCTTATCCACGGGAACTACGGCACCGCCCTGCGCTCCACTGCCCCCGGCGCCTACAACAGTAATACCGGTGAGTGGAAGCAGTACGAGCCCGACTGGTATGCCGCCAGCCGCCAAACCGTGGCCTACTATCTGGATCCCCGCAGCTACCTGACGGACGGCACCTGCATCGCCTTCGAGCAGCTTTCCGGCGGCGAAGGTGTGACCCACGCACAGCTGAAGAAGGTGCTGGCCGATTGTGCCTGGGCCACTGACGCCATTATCGATGAAATTATCAGGGCCGGGTCCAAGGAGGAGCTGGAAAAGCAGAAGCAGATAGACCTGAAGCGCCTGCGCAGCGAGGGCAAGACCGACGCCGCCAACAGCCTGGAAAAAGTCACCGTCACCGGTGTCAGCCCCATTTACCTGGCCGTGAAGGCCCGGAGCGAGATCGGCACCTCCTCCACTCAAAACGCCACCGGCTATCCCCTCAGCGACGGGAAAAAGTACTATAATTTCTTTAACATCGGCGCCTACGGCGGCAGCAATCCCAACTACAACGGCATCCTCTATGCCCAGAGCAAGGGCTGGGACACCAGCTATAAGGCCCTGTTGGGCGGTGCGTGGTTTATCTTCCGCAATTACATAGAGGATGGCCAGGATACCCTGTATCTTCAGCGCTTCAACCTTACCCCTCAGTATACCTATGCCTACCAGTACGCCACCGACATCACCTATGCCTATCATGGCGGCTGGTCCACCTATGAGTCCTATGTCAAAAACGGCCTGGCCAATACGGCCCTGACCTTCACCGTCCCCATTTTGAAGAATATGCCCGCCGTGACCAAGCTGCCCACATCCGCCCAAGAGGATGAATACCAGCCGGAGCCGGATCCAAAGCCCGATCCTGATCCCAAGCCGGACCCGGATCCCAAGCCCGATCCCGATCCCGCGGCGACCTATGATTATGTTGGGAGGCTCCAGCTGCGCCTCTCGGATTCCTATCTTTCGGGCTTCACCTTGGGCACGCCGGTGAAAACCCTCATCGCCCAGATTCAGGCTGTCAATCCGGATGCCGCCGTCACGGTGACGGACGGCAGCGGGAAGGCTGCTTCCGATTCCGCCCTTGTCTCCACCGGCCAGCTGCTGACCATTCAGGACGCCGCCGGCACCTACGCCTATACCTGCGTGGTATACGGGGATGCCAATGGTGACGGCCGCATCGCCGCCACAGATCTGCTGGCGGTGAAGAAGCATATCCTGGGCGTCCGGACCCTTACCGGTGCCTACGCCCGGGCCGCTCAGCTCTCCGGCAGCAAGATCGCCGCCACCTCGCTGCTGGCCATCAAGAAACACATCCTGGGCACCGCGCCCATCGTACAGAAATGAAAAGCAGGTGTTTTATGAAGCATTTCAGAAAAATCTCTCTCAGCTTGCTGCTGACTGGCGCCATGCTCCTGTGCCTGGTGCAGACGAGCTTTGCCGACGGCATTTCCGTTTCCGCCGGCCAGGGCAGCGTCAGCGTGGGCAAGACCGTTGCCTTTTCTATCACCGTCCCCTCCGGTTCGGAGGCGTGGACCTACTCCGTGTCCTGGTCCGGCAACCTCACCCTGGAGTCCGGAGACACGGCCCCCATGGGCTTTGAGGGGGATAACCGCACCAATCAACTGGTGTTCCGGGCCAACAGCACCGGCACCGGCACCGTCAGCATATCCGCCGGATCCTACTGCATCGCCGGCGTGGACTATGACGCCTCCGGCAGCGCCTCGGTGTCCATCGTCTCCGCCTCTGAGCCTGACGACAGTGAGCCGGACTACACCCCCAGCACCCCGGGCAAGAGCGGCAACAACACCCTCTCCACTCTCACCGTCAGCGCCGGGACCCTGACCCCGGCCTTTGACCCGGCTGTGACCGAGTATACCCTCTCCCTGCCCCAGGGCACCGAGAAGCTCACGCTCACCGCCACTCCCTCCGACTCCAACGCCACCGTCCAGGGTGATGGGGAGCTGACGCTTCAGGAGGGGGAGAATACGCTTCCCCTGGTGGTCACCGCCGAAAACGGCGATACCAAGACCTATACCGTCACCGCCAAGGTGGCCCAGGCCCCCACGCTGTTTTTGGATTATAACGGTCAAAGGCTGGGCGTGGTAAAGGATGTGTCTCAGGTCACGCCGCCTGCAGGCTTTGCCCCTGCCGAGCCCATCACCTATAGCGGTGATACCCTCCCCATCTGGACGGATGTCTCCGGCAAGCGCACCCTGGTCTATCTTATGGACGAAAAAACCTCCGCCCAGGGCTTCTACCTCTTCTCCCAGACCGCCGGCGTGCAATCCCCCTATCTGCCCATCCTCTGCGGCAGCGTTACTTATATTTACACGGACATTCCTAAGGAGCTATCCTCTGTTCCCGGTCTTACCCCGGCCACTGTAAAGGCCTTCGGTCAGACCCTCAACGGCTGGACCTACAATGACGCCTCCCTAAAGGATTTCTGTGTGCTGTACCTCATGGATGATGCCGGGAGCTATGGCTACTATACCTACGATTCCCGGGAGGAGACGCTCCAGCGCTTCAGCGGCGCGGTGTTTACCGACAGCGGCGAAACCCTGCGCGTCCCCATGCTATATGTGTATATTGCCGGCGGTGCGGCGCTGGTGCTGCTGATTCTGCTGATCGTTTTTGCCTCGGTAGCCGGCAGCCGCGGCAGAAAGCTGCGCCTTCTGCCCGATACCGGTGCGTCCCAGCCCGCGGCGGATGAAGGCACCCCGGAGGCTACGCCCGATGCCACTTCCGCGACCGATGCTGCCCCCGAGCTTGAGCAGCTTCCCGTTGCCCCCCCGCAGGAAGATCCGTCCCTGTCTGCCCACGTCCCGGTGTCTCCTGCCGATACCCCTGACCCAGAGTCTACGCACCCGGAGCCGGCGGCTGAAGCCTCCACCTCGGAAGCCGGGGAAGCCGATGCTGCCCCCTCCGAGCCTGCGCCGGATGCAGCCTTGGAGAATACCCTCCGCCATCTTCCCCTGGATGAGCTGCTGCGAGACATCCATGACCTGTGATCCCTAAAAAAATATCCCACGCAAGGCTGTGCCTTGCGTGGGATATTTTATTTGCCGCCCCGTAATCGCTTATCCGCTCAGACCCGCGATTTACACCGGGTGTCCTCCGGGCAGCAACAGGCCTCGCAGAGTTTGCGCCCGCAGGCGCAAAAATTATGCGCGCAGTGGGCTGTGATCCCCTTGGCATAAAATTCCTGCGGAATTCTATGCCAGTCAGAACGACACCGTCTCCGGGTCCGGCTTTTGGCAGGCGCTGATGCGCTCCACATACAGCACCGGCCCCTCACCCTGATAGGCCTCGCACTGCTCCTTTTTCACCGTGGCACGGATCTTCACCCAATCCCGGTTCTTGAAGCGGTCCATGCCCTGACCCTTGCACACCAGAGCCAAAAATTGCATGTCGTTCTCGCAGCACACCATGGCAAAGCGGCCCGGGCAATCCACGCCCTTGAACTTCTTGGAATGGCACATCAGTGCCTTAAAGGTGACGCTGATCCCCTCGTAGCGCTCCGGATGGTCCATCAGGTCCACATACCAAATGCCGTAGTCCTCATCCGCCACCTCCAGGTGTCCCGAGGACAGGTCAAAGGGCATCATATCCTCCGTCACATACTCCTCGCTGGTGCCGTCCTCATTTTCCAGATAGATGTCCGCCCGACGGTTGGCCATGCGCAGGTTTTTAGACCGCAGTTGAGTCCGAAGCTGCTCATTGCAGCGGTTAAAAATAAGCATGTCGGCGTTGGAGACCTTCTCCATCACCAGCTGTCCCATATTTTTCAGATATGGCTCAAAGGTCCGTGCGTCCATCAGGCAGATGATCTGATACAGGATCCAGTTTCCCGGCAGAGCGTCTCGGTACAGGGGCTCCATCATCCACATGCCGTTGTACTCGATGATGACCTGCTTGGGGCGGTACTGCTTTTCCAGCTTCTTAAAAAGCTCCGGCGTCAGCTCCCCCTGATCCTCCACCGTGTAGGTGAATACATTGAAAAGCCCGTGGGGATCGTACTCCTCCTCCCCCTCCTCACAGCAAATGAGCAGGGTCTTATCCTCGGCGGCAAAGCCGTCCTTGAGGATGCCGTTTATGAAATTCGTCTTGCCGGCATCCAGAAACCCGGCAATGAGATATACAGGAATGTCCATATTTTTTCTCCCTTACAGGCTGAACAGCTCTGCAAGCTTCCCCTCGTCCAGATTGGAGCCGATAACGCACAGCCGCCCGGTATAGTCCGCCGGGCCGAAGCGCACCTCGTGCTCCTGAGGCACATAGTCAAAGTGCAGCCATTTTCCGCCCTCGCAGGGTACGATGCCCTTGGCCCGCAGGATAGCGCCGTATTCGCCGCCGTCCAGGGCCGCAAGGATCCGGTCAATGTCCGCCTGGGTAAATGCCTTGGGTGTCTCGGCGCCCCAGCTGGTGAACACCTCGTCGGCGTGGTGGTGATGGTGGTGGCAGGCACACTCCGGGTCGTCGCACTCGCCGTCATGATGGTGATGATGCTCGTGTTCATGCTCATGAGCCTCTTCAGCTACCTCTGCAAGCAATTCCTCTTCCAGAGATTTGCTTGATTCCATTGTTTCAAGAATCTTCTCACCCGGAAGCTGCTCGATCGGTGTTGTAATGATCGGAGCTTTTTCATTCAGTTCTCTTAACAGTGCAACACTTTCCTGAATCTTCTCCGGTTTTGCTTTATCTGTACGGCTTAAAATAACTGCACCTGCATATTCAATCTGGTTGCTGAAAAATTCGCCAAAGTTCTTACGGTAAATCTTGCACTTTGTTACATCTACAACTGTTGTAAAGCTATTGAGCTCTGCATCGATTTCACCCTGAACATCCTGTACAGCCTTGATTACATCAGAAAGCTTTCCAACTCCTGATGGCTCGATCAGAATACGATCCGGATGATAAGTATCTACGACCTCATGAAGAGATTTTCCAAAATCTCCAACCAGTGAACAACAGATACATCCTGAATTCATCTCACGAATCTCAATTCCTGCTTCCTTCAAAAATCCACCGTCAATACCGATCTCTCCAAATTCATTCTCAATCAATACAACCTGCTCTCCCTTGTATGCGTCAGAAAGAAGCTTCTTAATTAAAGTTGTCTTTCCTGCTCCAAGAAATCCTGAAATAATGTCAATCTTTGTCATTTTTCTCTTCTCCTTTTTCTATCATTTATTTCAAATCCAATTCAACCGGGCAATGATCTGATCCCATAATATCTGTAAGTATCTTCGCATCGTCCAGTCTGTCCTTTAAACTTTCCGAGACACAGAAGTAGTCTATACGCCAGCCTGCATTCTTCGCTCTGGCACTGAAACGATAAGACCACCAGGAATAGATTCCTGTCTGCTCCGGATAAAAGTACCGGAATGTATCAATAAATCCGGCATCCAGAAGTTCAGTAAACTTCTGTCTTTCCTCATCCGTAAAACCTGCATTCTTACGGTTGGTCTTCGGATTCTTAAGATCAATCTCTTTGTGCGCTACATTCATATCTCCGGTCACAATCACCGGTTTTGTCTCTTCTAACTTCTTCAGATAAGTACGGAAGTCATCCTCCCACTTCATTCTGTAATCTAACCTTGCCAGCCCATTCTGAGAATTCGGTGTGTATACTGTGACGAAATAAAACTCTTCAAATTCACACGTAATCACACGTCCTTCCTGGTCATGCTCCTCAATACCGATTCCATAACTTACCGACAATGGTTCTTTCTTTGTAAACACAGCTGTTCCGGAATATCCCTTCTTCACAGCATAATTCCAATACTGATAATAGCCTTCTAATTCCAGATTTAGCTGTCCTTCCTGCATCTTCGTCTCTTGAATACAGAAGATATCCGCATCTGCCTCATGAAAGAACTCAAGAAATCCTTTCTGTACACAGGCACGAATACCATTTACATTCCATGATATTAATTTCAATACGCTGCATCCTCCCTTTCAAGAGTGTTGCTGTTCACCGTCCATTCGCCAACTCTTCTGTGAATAATCAGCAACTTTCCATAACCGAATCAATAATACACCTCATCAAGGAATAACCCTCTTGCAGGTGCTAAAAATCCAGCCTGACTTCTATCTTTTGATTTCAAAGGTTCCTTCACACTCTCTATGCTTCGTGCTCCGGTTCCAACTTCCAGCAAAGTTCCTGTCAAAATCCTTACCATATGGTAAAGAAATCCTGTTCCTTCATATTGAATACTGACTTTGCTTCCTTGTCCGCAAATCATTATAGCATAAATTGTTCTTTTTGTGGACTTTTCATCCTTTTTATCCGTATATCCGGCAAACTCATACGTGCCAATCAACAATTGTGCTGCCTTTCTCATCGCATCTAAATCCAATCTCTGCGGAAAATGATATGTATATCGTCTTGTGAATACATCTGGTTTCTCCGCCAAATCCAGCTGATAAATGTATCTTTTTCCAACTGCACTTTTTCTCGCATGAAATCCATTCCTCACAAGCTCTGCATCTAAAATCCGAATATCTCCGGGTAATCTTGAATTTATCTTTTCTGTAAAAAATCCATCCTCCACCTGACCAGAAAGAACTACTGTTGCAGTCTGTCCATTCGCATGAACACCTGCATCTGTTCGTCCTGAACCATCAATCTCCACTGGATATCCTGCCACTGACGAAATTGTTCGCTCCAGAATTCCCTGCAAAGTATTCTCTGTGTTTGCCTGTCTCTGCCATCCCTGATATGCAGTTCCGTCATAAGCAATTGTTAATTTATAAGTTCTCATTCTCGCCCCCGTGTAATATACTAACATTCTCCGAAAGATTGAAATCGGTTATACTCACGAATAGAGTATAACCGATTTTTATTATTTTAGAAATTTCTTCAATTCATCCATGAATGTATTCGCATCTTTGAACTCTCTGTAGACAGATGCAAATCTGACATATGCAACCGGATCCAATGCCTTCAGATTCTCCATAACAATTTCACCAATCTCACTGCTTGGGATTTCTTTCTCTTCACGATTAAAAATTGACAGTTCAATCGCATCAATTGTCTTTTGAATCTCTTCAGCCGGAACCGGACGCTTGTAGCATGCATTCAGAACTCCATTCTCTATCTTCGCTCTTTCATACTGTTCACGGTTATTATCTTTCTTAATTACAATCAGTGGGATCGTCTCTACCTTTTCATAAGTTGTAAAACGCTTACCACATTCATCGCAAGAACGTCTTCTTCTGATAGAACTATTATCCTCTGCTGGTCTGGAATCAATCACTCTTGTATCTGGATTGCCACAATATGGACACTTCATATAATCCACTCCGCCTTTCCACGTATCTTATTGCCTTCATTATACACAATGTCTAATATTTTTGCAAAAACTTTTCTTCTTTAATTTCCACAAGAATAATATCCGGTCCAATCTTCTTTATACATGCAAATGGTATCACATATTCGCTATCCGTTCCAAAGAATCCACAGAACTTTCCCGGCCCAGGAACAATCAATGCTTCTATCGCACCGGAGCATTCATTTATCTGCAGATCTACTACACCTCCAAGACACTTTCCATTACAGATGTTCACTACCTCTTTTTCTTTTAATTCACAGAATCTCATAGGCATTATTCCATGATTGCCGATACTTTCTCTTAACTATTCTATGCATGAAATCAGAATCTGTTGTATAATAAAACTCACATGAACATACCAGATTAGAGCATATTATTTATGAAAGAACTTTCTGCTGCCGAAGAGGCTTATACGAGGGAAGATCTTCCTGCGCCGTTCTTCGTCTTCTGCTTTCTCACTTTCCCTTTTCCTTTATAGTCGTGAAATCTGCACGATATCTTTGATTGGAATTGCGGTCCTATCTTCCAATTCGACCGCTTTTTCATATTGTCTGATTCTTCTCACCTTCCCCTGAACAGTTCGATATTGACCACCTTCCTTCTTCTGGTCTGCACAGAAATACGTAATCTTCACATCCGGATTTGTTTCCCTCTCGTCCTGTAAGCGTTTCTTAAGATATTGTAAACTTTGATCTAACCGTTCCAGTTCCTCCTCATCCAGTTCTACTCTCTGTTCTGTAAGTCTTGCTTCTTCCTTCACGACCTCTTCGTATCCGGTCAATGCTGAGAACGGAGCGAACTGTGCCGCTCTGTCTATCAACGGCATTGATGGATGAACAGAAGATACGTGATGCGGACAATCTAAAATATCATCATATTTATGCTTTGTGTCCGCCGATTTGTCTGTTTCTCTCAATAGTTGTCGCTCCTTCCTGCAGATTCATTCCCTTCAGCACTGCATTCTTTCCAAATTTCTTCTTGAGTTCAAGGACTGCCTGCTGCATGCTTCTCTCACGCTCCCGTTCTTCTTTTTCCCGCTGCTTTTGTTCTTCCTTCGCTTGATAATCTGTAAAAAGATCCATCTGTTCATACGAGTCCGTCTCTGCAATCTCACATTCCTGTATCACATGATTCGCCACCAGTGATATCCTGCGTACAAGCAATTTAGGATCCACAATCCTTTGATACAGTTCTACCGTTGCATCCACAATTCTTCGCGTGGAAGACGTATACTCTTCCAAATTCATTGTTCCATGTGCATGCTTCGGAATCTTTCTCCCATAACGGTCTGTCTTTATCTCACCTCGATAATTTTTCTGAAATTCTGATTGTTTCAGATTTTCAATATCGTATCCTACTGTCAGTACAATTTGGTTAGTCACAAGACCTTTATCAACCAGATCCAATACCAGTAATTCTGTCATCTCCCGAACAATGAGACCTGCCTTTTCATAAGAATACGGACACTGCAATACCTGACCGGAACCGACACTGTTTGATGAAGGCCTGTAATTCTTAATTGCCTCCATCGTACACGGCTCCCATCCCCAGGCATGGTCAATCAGGAGTTCTGCATTCACGCCAAATAAACGATACAATAGTTCTTCATTGTAAAACTCCTGTGCGCTTCCCATCGAACAGCGGGCAATATCCCCCATTGTATACAGACCATTCTCCTCCAGCTTCTTCGCATATCCTCTTCCCACGCGCCAGAAATCTGTCAATGGCCTGTGATTCCAAAGTTGTTCTCGATAACTTCGTTCATTCAGCTTCGCAATTCTCACTCCATCTTCATCAGGTTCGACATGTTTCGCCATAATATCCATTGCAATCTTTGCAAGATACAGATTCGTCCCAATCCCGGCAGTCGCTGTGATTCCAGTCTCATGAAGTACCTCTCGAATCATCTTCCTCGCCAGTTCTTCCGACGTGAGTCCGTAAGTTTTCAGATAGGAAGTTACATCAAGAAACACTTCATCTATGGAATAAACATGTATGTCTTCCGGCGCAATATATTTCAGATAGATTGCATAAATCCTGCGGCTGTACTCCATATAAAGAGCCATCCTTGGTGGCGCTGTCACGTAATCCAATGCAAGCTCCGGGTGTTTCCTTAATTCACGCTGGTCAGACGAACTTCCCTGAAATCTTCCACCCGGACTTCGATACCGTCTCGCCTCATTCACTTCCGCTACTTTCTGTACAACTTCAAACAAGCGGGCTCTTCCCGGAATCCCATAAGACTTCAGCGCCGGAGATACCGCCAGGCAGATAGTCTTCTCTGTACGGGTCACATCTGCCACGACAAGATTCACCTCCAACGGATCCAGATCCCGTTCCACACATTCCACAGAAGCGTAAAAAGATTTCAGGTCAATTGCAATATAGGTGCGTTCTTTCATGGCAGATTCCCCTTTCCTTTCGTTGATGTCTCTATTATATAGAACATACGTTCGTCTTTCAAGTAGGATTTTCAACATATTTTGCGATGCATATTTGTGCATTTTGTTGTGAACGGGCAACTCAGATTGATGAGAAATACTTGTTTCCAGGATACCGCAACAAGAAAAAGATAAACCATCTGTTTCCTGTGGTTTTTCAACAAAAGAAGCCTTACGATCAAACCTCCTTTCTGTCTGATCGTAAGACTTCATTTTCCCTTAAAAACTTGTCCGATAAATCGGCAATGCATTGATTACCGGTTCCTCGTATGGATGTACCTCTTTGATTGCCTGAATAGTTTCATCCACTTTCTCTGTAAATACAGTTACCTCAACTTTTACTTCAGGTTCACAACTGATTTCACCTACATTTCCAATATAAGGAGATGTCCCGCCTAACGGTCTCCAGTAACTGGTAAGCTGTGAACATGACATACAGGAATCATAATTGCCTATATGTCCTGCATCTACTGACTGTAACGCTTTCTGTAGCTGCGAAATATGTGTTTCCGGAATAAAGATTTCTAATTTGCAATACTTGAAATCCATGCGACGCACCTCCTCAATGCACAAATAAAATTTATATCAAAATCCCATCGCAATGATCTATTTCATGCTGAATGATCTGGGCCGTCCATCCGCTATATTTCTCTTTTTTCTTCTTGAAATTCATATCCTGATATTCAACTTCTATTTCCTGATAACGTCTGCAGCTTCGCACTCCGTCTAATGACAAACACCCCTCTTCCGTCTCATAAGCGCCTGTGCGCTTCACGATTTTCGGATTAAACATAGCAATATTAAACATCCCCATATTCACTGCAATGATTCTCTTTTTTGCTCCAATCATATTTGCTGCCATACCTACACATCCTGCTTCATTTGCTTTCAATGTATCTAACAGATCGATTGCTATCTGTTTATCTGATTCTGTCACCGGTTCTGATTTTTGATTTAAGAAAAATATGTCTCTCATAATAGGCTTAATCATACTTTTTTACTTCCTTTCCATTCCCTGTAAACCATTCTATTTCTACAGAAATTTTTTCTTCTGTTGCTAAGCTTACATAATATTCATCTATACATCTTGTCTCAATAAAATATTCCTTTACTTTTTCATTTTCCCATTCTTTACTAAATCCAATGCCTTTTACTTTCAGCTTCGCTTCTAGTTCTGTCCATAATTGAGTAAATATCCGGTCTTTTTCCTCCCCGCAAAGTTCAGACATTGCATTTTGTATTTCATTCGAAAATATCTTCTTCGCTGTTGCTTCATGATATGGACGCACACGTTCAATATCAATGCCCACTTCCTGATCAGCAATCGCTAGAACTACATATTTACCGCTATGTGACAGGTTAAAATGTTTTCTTGCATCCACAAGCATCGGCTTCCCATTTTTACTTATTACAAGCTGAGCATCATTTTCTACACCTAAATACTCTTTTAAAAGATATCCCGCTATCAGCTCCTGTTTTTTATCCGTTTCTCTCTTATGCTTCTGATACTTTTCAACATATCTTTGTGCTATCTGTGAGAGAATCCACTCTTTATTGCATGATATTTTTTCTATATCAGCTATTATGATTCTTCCCTTGGTCATTTATTGTCCCATCTTTTCTATATACTTTTTTCAAGAATGCCACCGGCATTTTGCCGTGAGACACACAATCTTCATCTGATATATACATATAGCAAAATCTTTTCTTTGTCAAGAAACTTGATTTTTTTGCAAGAAAAAAACAGCGCTTTCGCACTGCTTCTCATTCCTGTCTATATTCCATGTACCTTCAAAACTACATACAGTTAAAACCAACATCATCATCCAAACCTATCACTGCTTTGGTTATGCCCTCGACCTATTAGTAACAGTCAGCTCCATGTGTTACCACACTTCCACCTCTGCCCTATCTACCTCGTCGTCTTCAAGGGGTCTTACTAACTTGACGTTATGAGATATCTCATCTTGAGGGGGGCTTCACGCTTAGATGCCTTCAGCGTTTATCCCTTCCCGACTTGGCTACTCTGCCATGCCGTTGGTCGACAGCAGATACACCAGTGGTCCGTCCATCCCGGTCCTCTCGTACTAAGGACAGCTCCTC
>OHTI01000462.1_pt1 | contig 17817 bp, 17 predicted proteins | sample 1578941 | NCBI WGS metagenome assembly OHTI01 (sample SAMEA3879609, study PRJEB24766) | human gut metagenome | biome: human-associated habitat; feature: feces | place: USA | collected 1985/1987
GCCGTGGTCGGTGATGGCGCAGGCGGTCTGGCCCAGCTCCTTGATGCGCCGGGGCAGATCACGGATGCGGCAGGCGCCGTCCAGCAGGCTATACTCCGTATGTACATGAAGATGTACGAATGACATATTATTCCCCTTTAAGCTCTGCAATATAGTCGCACAGTATCTCCACGGCTGAGACGATGAGGATACCGCAATGATCTGCTACGCCCAGGTCCCGGGATTGTCCGGTGGGCATCCCCGCCGGACCCTCAGCCGCCGTGGCGGGAAACAGCATGCCCAGCACCAGGATGCCGCCGCTGATAGCGCCGCAGATGCTGCCGCAGCGCATCCCGCCACCCATACCTCCAGCCAGGGCCATACACTGATCCTCGGTAAAGCCCATATCCTCATGGAAGGCGGCCAGGATACTCTGGGCACAGTTGCAGCCGTGGGTATGATAGTCCCGAGCTGCCTTGCATTTTACGATTTTATTCATAGCAGTTTCTTTGCCTCCTCGTTGAGCTTTCTCATACGGTGATTCATGCAGGATTTGGAGACCGGTGGGTCACACAGCTCCGCCAGCTGGGCAAGAGACAGCTCCGGATGCTCCAGGCGAAGCCGGGCCGTCTGCTGCAGCTTTTCCGGCAGGCGGTCTAATTGGCCGCTTTTAGCCAAGGCTTCAATAGCGGATTGCTGCTCCGTGGCGGCCTCCAGAATTTTATTCACATTGGCAATGTCGCAGTTCATAGCGCGGTTGGCGCCGTTTCGGATGGCCTTGTCCACCTTTGTGGTCATGATGTCCATGGCGGCCACCGGTGCCCCCAGCTTGGTCAGCAGATCCTCGATATGCTCGCTCTGCTTGAAATAGATCACCGTGGCCGCACCCCGGATCACCATCCGGGGCAGAAAACCCATCTCCGTCAGTAGGGCGCACAGCTCCCGGCTGGCCTGGCGGTGATTGCCGGCAAGCTCCAGGTGGTAGCGCTTTTCCGGGTCGGTGACGCTGCCGCCGGATAGAAACGCACCTCGCAGAAATGAGGTGCGGCAGCAATCCTCCTCCAGCACACCGAAGTTGATGTGCAGCGCCAGGGTCTGCTTTGCCTCATAGCCGAACTGGCTGATGATACGCTCCAGCTTGGCCGGGTCTGTGATCTGAAAGATCAGCTTTTCCCTCCCCGCCTGCTCCTGGGGCAGACGGTCAAAGCGCAGGCTGAAGGCCCGATGAAAGAGCTTGGGCAGACGCCTTGCAAACTCGGGGTTTTCCGTAATGATGCGGATCTCCCGGGCATTGAAGGTGTTGCAGTAGAGCAGCACGCCGTAGGCCTCCGCCCGGGCACAGCAGACCCGCTGCACCGGCACCCGACACAATTCACTTTTCACCTGATAGGAAAAGGACTGCATACTTCCTCCTATTTCTCCATTCGATTGCGTACGAAGCCGGTATCCTCCTCCACCACACGGATAGTCCGCTGGCGGTACAGAGTCATCAGCTCCGCGGCCACATGTCCCGGATTATGGCGGATGAGCTGGTTTTCCACCGCGCAGATGGGCCGGGCGATCATCTCTACACCCAGATGTTCACACGCCCGCTCATCGCAAAACACGGGGATGCTCCCCTCTCGGGCGTAGTGCTGGGCTATCAGCCGGGGCAGCGGTGCTGAATTGACTAAGCACAGATTAAATAGGCCCGGGCAGGAATGGTTGAAAATGGCTTGGATATGGTCGCTGGCCGTATACCCCTCAGTCTCGCCGCTCTCCGTCATCACGTTGCAGATGTATATTTTCATGGAATCGCTGGCAGATATGGCGTCTACAATGCCATCCACCAGCAGGTTGGGGATGATGCTGGTATACAGGCTGCCAGGGGCAAGCACGATGAGGTCTGCCTGACGGATGGCCTCCACCGCCTCCGGCAGGGCCTTGGCCCGATCCGGGTGCAGCCTGACCTGGCGGATACGGCAGCCCTCCTGCCGCTTCATTTGGCAGATACTGGATTCGCCCTGAATCATGTGTCCATTTTCAAATTCCGCCTCCAAGCGGAGATTGGCATTGGTCACCGGTAGAACCCGGCCCGTGATGGCCAACACCTGACTCAAGCCCGCAACCGCTTGATCGAAGCTGGGCATGATGCCATTCAGCGCCGCCAGGAGCAGATTGCCAAAGCTCTGCCCCGCCAGGCTCCCCTCGGTGAAGCGATAGCTCATGAGCCGGGTCATAATGGGCTCAGCACTGGCCAGTGCCTCCATGCAGTTGCGAATGTCCCCTGGCGGAAGCATTCCCAAGTCCCTCCGGAGTATGCCGGAGCCGCCGCCGTCATCAGTAACAGCCACAATAGCCGTGAGATTCTTGCTGTATAGCTTCAGCCCCCGCAGGAGGGTGGATTGTCCGTGTCCGCCGCCGATGACCACGATCCGCGGCCCATTTTCCGGCGCGACACGATAGTAATCGCTTACCATAGGCCGCTCCCCTATCGGGTAATATCCCGGTGGATTTCCGTAACGGGATAGCCGATGCTTTGGATATACTCAGAGAGGGCGTGGGCCACAGCCACAGAGCGGTGGTGCCCGCCGGTGCAGCCGATGCCAATAACCAAGATGGTCTTGCCCTCTTCGCTGTAAAGCGGCAGCAGGAAGGACAGCAGATCCTCCATTCTCTTCATAAAGTCGTTGGTTTGGCTGAAGCTGAACACGTAGTCCCGCACTGCATCATCCAGACCCGTCTTGCGTTTGAGATCCTCAATGTAATAGGGATTTGGCATGAAGCGCACATCCATCACCAGATCCGCCTCTACAGGGATGCCGTTCTTAAAGCCGAAGGACAGCACATTCACATGCATCCCATCCTCCAACGTAGCATCACTGAACAGGTTTAATATCTCTGCGTGGAGCTTTGTGGTGGAGAATCCCGAGGTATCCAGCACATAATCTGCATGGTCCCGCACCGGCTGCAACAGTATGCGCTCTTTCTGCAATGCCTCAGCCACGCTCACTCCATCCCCCGCCAGGGGATGACTGCGGCGTGTCTCCTTATAGCGGTTGATGATGGATTGGGTGTCCGCCTCCAAAAACAGCATACGGCAGTTTATGCCAGCTGACTTCATATGCTCCAGCGCATCGATAAGCTTTTGCGCCGGCTCACCGGTGCGCACATCGTACACCAGCGCCACCCGGTCATATCGGCCCTTAGATGCGGCGCAAAACTCAGCGAACACGACCATCATCTCCGCCGGAAGATTATCCACGATATAGTAGCCGATGTCCTCTAAATAGGACGCAGCCTTGCTTTTTCCGCTGCCGGACAGCCCGGAAATAACCAATATCTCCATATCTGACTCCTTTCAATTCTCTATGATACGGACCTCCGGCTCCAGGTGCACACCGCTGCGCTGCTTCACTCGGTCCTGCACCTGAGCAATCAGCGCCATCACATCCGCACAGGTAGCTCCGCCGGTATTGATGACGAAACCCGCATGCTTTTCGGATACCTGCGCGCCGCCTACGGTAAGGCCCTTTAGCCCTGTTTCCTGAATCAGAGTCCCGGCGTAATAGCCCTCCGGCCGCTTAAATGTGCTGCCGGCGCTGGGATACTCCAGGGGCTGGCTGGCCTTGCGCTTTGCCATCAGCTCTACCATCTTGTCCCTAATCTGCGCCGGATCTCCCTTTTTAAGGTGCAGCTTTGCGCCGAGGATCACCGTCTTTCCATCGGAAAAAGCACTCTTTCGGTAGCCGAAGGCACATTCCGCCCCGGGAATATGCCGGATGCCATCCTCCGTGAGGACGATGACCTCCTGCACCACCTGCTTCATCTCCCCTCCATAAGCGCCAGCGTTCATAAATACTGCGCCGCCCAGGCTCCCGGGGATTCCATGGGCAAATTCCAATCCGGTAAGTGCCTGGCTCTGGGCAAAGAGCGCCAACCGCGACAGAGAAATACCGGCGTCCGCTTCGATAACCGTCTCATCTGTCAGCCTAACATCACTCATCTCCCCCGCCGTGCGGATAACCAATCGGTCCAGTCCCCTATCGGGAATCAGCAGATTCGTCCCGTTTCCCATAATAAAGGGCCGTGCGCCGCACTCCCGGGCCAGGCCCATAAGGATCACCAGCTGCTCCCGATTCTTCGGGCAGGCCAGCCGCCGGGCAGGGCCACCAATGCGGAAGGATGTGAATCTGTCCATAGGCACATCCCGCTCCATGGGCAGATCCGGCAGATAGTCCCCGATGACTTTGTCCAGCTTTTCATACCAAGTCATATTTTGCTCCTTCAAATCCGCTTTTTCTTTCCCAGCAGTGCCGCACCGATAATCCCGGCGGCAGAGCCAAGCTCTGCCTTGACGATACGTGTACGGCGCTCCGGCTCACAGGGAATACTCTGCTGGGCCACGATACGCCGCACCGGGAACAGCAGCTGCTCATCCTGCTCATTGCTCACGCCACCGCCGATGGCCAGCGTATCCGGCTGGAAAATATTCACCAAATTCACTATACCCGCACACAGATAGTCTATGTATGCGTCGCACACGAATTGCCCAACGGGGTCTCCTCGGCGAGCGGCGATGAAGGCCGATTGGCCGCTGACATGACCGTCGTTTTCGTCCACCACCTGGCGCAGAATGCTCTCGGGATTTTCCTCCATCACCCGCTGGGTCAGCCATTTGAGGGCCGAGGCAGAGGCATACCGCTCCCAACAGCCCTTTCGACCGCAGGGACAGCTTTTGCCGTTATACTCAATGCTCATGTGGCCCACCTCGCCGGCCATGCCGTTGGATCCGTGATAGATCTTGCCGTTATGGATGATGCCCCCGCCGATACCCGTGCCGAGAGTGATGGTCACAAAGCGCTTGCTGCGGCGGCCTGCTCCGGCATAATACTCGCCAACAGCGGCGCAGTTTCCGTCGTTTTCCAGGTAGAGGGGCTTGTTCATATATTTGTGGAACAGACGCCGCAGCGGCACCCTGCGAAAGGGAAGGTTACAGCTATACTGCAGGGAACCGGAGCGGATCTCCACCACGCCGGGCACACCCACGCCGATGGAAAAAATCTCGTCTAAATCCACGCCAACCTCCGCCGCCAGCTCCTCCGTTATTCGGGCCAGGTGACGCGCCAGTAAGTCCGGCGTCTCAATCTGCGCGATCTTCATCTTTTGCTTGGCCAGGATCTGCCCTGCGTCATCCACCAACCCGGCCTTCAGATTGGTGGCGCCGATGTCAATGCCGATGTATTTCATTGATTTTTTCTCCGATTTGCCTCATTCAGTGCGTCATAGTGCTGATCAAGCCGGGTCACAAAATCCCGGGCAGGGTTGTAGCCGTATTTCATTTGGCGGTTTTTCATGGTGGCGATCTCCACGATGCCGGCCAGGTTTCGGCCCGGACGAACGGGGACAATCATGTACGGCAGCTTCACACCCAGTATTTCGTAGGTCTCCTCACCCAGACCCAGGCGATCGTAAAATTTGCCGTCCTTCCACTGCTCCAGCTGGACCACCAGGTCGATCTCCGTATCAAACTGTACCGCACCCATACCAAAGAGCTGCTGCACATCAATGACGCCCACGCCGCGGATCTCAATATAGTGGCGAATCAGCTCCGGGGCAGTGCCGTAAAGAGAGGTGGAAATGCGGCGTATCTCCACAGCGTCGTCCGCCACCAAGCGGTGGCCGCGCTTGAGCAGCTCAATGGCGGTCTCACTCTTGCCGATGCCTGACTCGCCCAAAATCAGCACACCCTGGCCGTTGATATTCATGAGCACACCGTGGCGGGTGATCTGCGGGGCAAGCTTTTTATTCAGATAGTCGATGATCTCACTGGTAGCATCCACCGTTTTCCGGTCCGTACGCAGCAGAGTGCGGCCATGCTTCTCTGCAAGCTCCAGCAGCTCCGGCGGGACCTCCATATTCCTGGCGATGATGAGGGCGGGTATCTCACAGCGCAGCAGATCCTCCAGTACCTTTCGGCGGTGCTCGGTGGTCATGCCTTGGAGGAACACCATCTCGGCCTTGCCTAAAATTTGCAGGCGGATGGGCTCAAAATACTCATAAAAACCCACCAACTGCAGTGCCGGACGGTTGACATCGGAGATGGCCACGGTTTGAATATTGAAATTAGGGGCCTTATTCAGCACCTCCATGTTAAACTCCGCCACCAGCTCCGGAAGCTTGGCCGGGGTACGCTTGACCTTTTCCATGGTTGATCCTTTCCGACCGCAATAGTGTCTTGCAGCGGTCACAAAAATTTTGCCCTTGTTCACTTATATTAATAATATATTATAGCTCAAAGGCCCTGTCTGCGCAACAGTTTCCTTCGATTTGAAATTTTTTCATTTTTTTGTCAAAAGTACTTGCTTTTTTCTGTAGCATCTGTTAAACTATCAAATGCTTGCGAAAGCAAAGCAGTAAGTCACACACAGCAAGGAGGTGCAACGGATGGCTAAGTGCGAATTTTGCGACAAGGGCGTGACCTTTGGCATTAAGGTTTCCCATTCTCACCGGCGTTCCAATCGTCCCTGGAAGCCCAATGTCAAGCGTGTTAAGGCGATCATCAATGGCACGCCCCGCCATGTATATGTTTGTACCCGGTGCCTGCGTTCCGGTAAAGTAACCAGAGCGATCTGATTTCAGGACAAACAAACGCCCTGCTCATTTTGAGCAGGGCGTTTTACATTTCCCTTCATTTTTTCCATCCACTGACCACAGGCAAAAGCGTGCGGAAAAGCTCCTCCCGGTTTTCCGGGTTAATAGGGACCACCTCTGCCCGGGGGTGTGCGCATACCTGCCGCAAAAACTCCACATCCATCCGATTCTTCACGGCGGCCAGCACCGGCGTCTCCCCGTCCAGCGTCTGCAGCACCGCACGGCGAAACGCCTGGGCGTCGGACTCCATGAAGCCCAGCTCATCCATAACGATTACCTGGCAGGACGGTGTGCCTTGCAGGTAAGCTGTCCCAAGAGTATTGAAAACCTCGGGAAAAATCTCCTTTTGCCGACCGAAATTGCCACAGCGTCCCACCAAATTCTCCATTCCCCTTTTGCGCTGATCCATCGGCAGTGATGCGGGGTAGATGTAGATAGGGCGCATGGCTCCCTCAGCATTTTCATCCATTTTCGTGCAAAATCCGCCCACTGTTAGCCGGGCTTCCTCCACCAGGCGGCGGATCAATGTAGACTTGCCCACACCCTTTTCGCCACAAATTAGGATATGCTTTTTCATATTTTTCTCCTTAAATGGAGATACCCGGGCTCTGCCGGGTATCTAATACTGTCGAAAAAACTTCGGTTTTTCCGACAAAAGGTTTGCAGTCTGCTGCGCGCATAATTTTGAGCCTATGGCTCAAATTTCAACACTGAGATGCCTGGCTCTGCCGGGTATCTTTTTTTACCACCAATAGCGGGGCATCTTTGGCCGCTCATAGGGTGTTTTCATCAGCGGCAGGCTACAGCGCATTTCGCCATCCAGCGCAAAGTAAGCGCCGGCCACGGCAGGAGCTGTGGGGATGGTAGTGATCTCGCCGATGCCTATGGCGCCGCAAGCCATATCCTGGCCCTTTTTTTCTACCAGAATGCTGTTTATGGGCGGAACCTGATTGGCTCGGAATAGGCCCAGTGTGCCGTATTTGACGTTGGGGATGCAATCATACAACGGATAGTGCTCCGTCAGTGTAAATCCAAGGGCCATGGCCACGCCGCCTTCGATCTGCCCCTCACAGTTCAGCGGATTTATGGCCTTGCCCACAAAGTGCGCTGCATCGATCTCCTTTATAGTGCCGTCATCGTTCAGTACACAGACCTGGGTGGCGTAACCGTAAGCCACATGGCTCACGGGATTTTCCACATTCTGCGCACCCAGGGGATCTGTCTTGGCCAAATACTCGCCGTAGAACTCCTGGCCCTCCAGCTTTTTCCAATCCACCTGCGCATTTTCCGCCAATTCAGTCCCCACAAGGCCATCACCGCAGTTTTCACCGGGCAGATCCTTCATCTCTGCAATATTAGAAATGCCTGTATAGTCAGATACCTTTACATCCGCTCCGGCGGCTTCCAGCAGTTTCTGACAGGCGCGGCGGCAGGCTTCACCGGTTACAAGCGTCTGCCGGGAGCCGGATGTAGTACCGGAATCCGGTGAATCCACAGTGTTGGCCGCTTGGTAGACGATATCCTCCCGGTCGCAATGAAGCATGGTGCCCACGATCTGAGTCAGAACCGTACCAAGACCCTGACCAATGCAGGATGCGCCGCTGCGGATATGAATTTTTCCGTCCTGCACCGCCACGATACAGCGACCGGTGTCGGGAATGCCCACACCCACACCCGCGTTTTTCATGGCGCAGGCAATGCCCACGTTTTTATTCTTTTCACAAATGTCCTTCACGGCCTCCAGCGTCTCCACCAATCCTGTAGAGGGCGGTGCGATCTGCCCATTGGGCAGCGTTTGACCGGGACGAATGGCGTTTCTATAACGGATTTCCCAGGGGGAAATGCCCAGCTCGTGGGCCATTTTCGTGAGGGTCATCTCCATGGCATAGCAGGTCTGCGTCACGCCAAAGCCGCGGAATGCGCCGGCAGGCGGGTTATTGGTATAGTACGCCCGACCGGTAATCTCAAAATTCTCGTAGTGATACGGCCCGGCGGCATGGGTACAGGCCCGCTCCAGCACGGGGCCGCCCAGGGACGCATATGCCCCGGTATCTGCGGTGACCTCTGCCTTGACTCCCTGAATCAGACCGTCGTTATTGCAGCCCATAGTGATGGTCACCTTCATGGGGTGGCGCTTGGGATGGACGAGGATGCTCTCTTGCCGGCTGAGCTTCACCTTTACCGGCCGACCGGATAGATATGCGATGAGCGCCGCATGGTGCTGCACGGTCATATCCTCCTTGCCACCGAAGCCGCCGCCCACCAGCATATTGGTCACATGAACCTTTTCCTTGGGAATACCCAGCATAATGGATGTTTCCCGGGCGGTGTCGTAGGTGCCCTGATCCGTAGAAAGGATAGAAACGCCGTCCCCATCTCGATAAGCCACGGCACACTCCGGCTCCAGAAAGGCGTGCTCGGTATAGGGGGTCTCGTAGTGATACATCAGCACATAATCCGCATCGCGGATAGCCTGGTCGGCGTTGCCGCGGGATACATGCTTTTCGCACAGCAGATTACCGGATTCATGGACCAGCGGTGCAAAGGGCTGGGCGGCATAGGTAGGGCTGAAAACCGGCTTCAGGGGCTCGTACTCCACCTCCACCAGCTTTTTGGCTTTTTCCAAAATCTCCGGAGTTTCCGCCGCCACCAGGCAGATGGCATCGCCCAGGTAATGTGTAATCTTCCCCACGGGGATCATAGTGTCCCAATCCTGCATCAGGTGGCCCACCTTCACCTTACCCGGGATATCGTCGGCGGTATACACGCCCACCACACCCGGCAGGGCCTCGGCCTTCTCCTTATGGATGGCCAGTACACGGGCCCGGGGATATTTACTGCGCACGGCGCTGCCGTAAATCATACCGTCCAGGTAAATATCATCCGGATATTTACCTGTGCCCAGGACCTTCTCTCGGGCATCAATGCGCGGCATTGCCTCGCCCACCCGAGCGCTATCCTTTTCCAAGGGAAGTTCTCCGCCATTGCGGAAAAGCTCCGCCGCCAGCAAAATGGCATCAATGATCTTTTTATAGCCCGTGCAGCGGCAGATATTGTTCCGGATGGCAAATGCCACCTCCTCCCGGGCAGGGGCCGGGTTCACATCCAGCAGCGCCTTGGCTGAGATGACCATACCGGGAATGCAAAATCCGCACTGCACCGCCCCTGCTTTGGCAAAGGCCCAGGCATAGACCTCTTTTTCCGTATCGCTGAGACCCTCCACAGTGATAATATGCTTCCCCTCCAGCTTGTCCGTGGAGGGAACACAGGCCTTGGTGGCTTTGCCGTCAATGAGTACGTGGCAGGTGCCGCAGGCCCCCTCACTGCAGCCGTCCTTCACTGAGGTCAGGCGCAGCTCATCCCGCAAAAAGCGAAGCAGCTTTTGGTTTTTATCAGTGGATACCGCTTGTCCGTTGACATAAAATGAAGCCATTTCTTCTTCTCCTTCGGTTTATATACTCCGCTGGATCTGTGTGCTGCATATAAACAATTATAAGCGGTTTTATTATACCTTATTCCCGCTTTCTCTGCAAGAAGCTCCCCCTCTTTTCTTTCTTCTTTTTTCAGATAAACGCCGCAAAAGAAATGTGAAGGTATATACCTTCACATTTCTTGCAATTATTTATATAATTGTTCAATAGCGGATAACAGCTCACCCTTTCCGAGCCCCTTCTCCGCAGAAAACGGGATCAGAACTGCCTCCTCAGGCAAATCCAGCGTCTGCCGAATACGCTGCAGATTCGGCTCCACCTCACTCCTTTTCAGCTTGTCCAGTTTGTTGGCCACCACGATCAGCGGACAGCCGCTCTCCTTGAACCAAGTACACATGGTCTCATCATCCGCCGTGGGCTTGTGCCGGGCATCCACAATGAGAACGCCCAGACTGATAAGGCCTTGCTCCTGGAAATAACTCTCCATTAGCCGCCCCCAGCGGTCCCGCTCTTCCTTGGATACCTTGGCATAACCGTATCCGGGCAGATCGGTAAAGTAAATTTTTCCGTCGATAAGAAAATAGTTCACCTGGGTGGTTTTGCCGGGGGTGGCACCCACCCGGGCAAAATTCTTGCGATTCAGCAAACGGTTGATAACCGAGGATTTCCCCACATTGGAGCGGCCAGCAAAGGCCACCTGGGGCCGGCCATCCCGGATAAATGTGCCTTGGTTGACAGCAGAGAGAATAAACTCTGCCTTATTAAAGTTGATACCCATATTGGCTCCTTATACACGCAGCTCCGTCCGGGAGGCAGGCTGCACGGGAATCAGCGGCAAATCGTCTGCGGTGGACCCGGTCTTTCGGCTTTCCTCCGGCACAAGTGCAACAGGGAAAACATCTTCCACCGTATCCACGGCCACAAAGTACAGCTTTTTGCGCACAGATTGGTCGATCTCCTCCAGGTCCTTCTCATTTTCCCGGGGAATGATGACCGTCTTGATGCCATTTCGCAGGGCGGCCATGGTCTTTTCCTTCAGCCCGCCGATCGGCAACACACGGCCCCGGAGGGTGACTTCCCCGGTCATAGCCACATCCCAGCGGACCTTCCGTTTTGTCAGGGCAGACAGCATAGCGGTGGTTATGGCGATGCCGGCGGAGGGACCATCCTTGGGTACGGCGCCCTCAGGAAAATGAATGTGGATGTCCTTGGTCTTGTAAAAATCCCGCTCGATGCCCAGCTGTGCAGCCCGGCTGCGCAGGCAGCTCAGAGCTGTCTTGGCGGACTCCTGCATTACGGCGCCTAGGTTACCGGTGAGCTCCAGCTTACCGGTACCATCCATGACGTTAACCTCTACCTCCAGTATCTCACCGCCCACCTGAGTCCAAGCCAAGCCGTTGACCACACCTACCTCATTGTGCCGCAGGTGTGCCGAATCCGTATAGCGTACAACGCCTAAAAAGTCTTTTAGATCAGAAGGTGTAACGGTAATCCTCTTTACACCCTCTGTGGCGATCTTCATGGCAGCCTTGCGGCAAATTGCGGCAATTTCCCGCTCCAGCACACGCACGCCGGACTCCCTTGTATAGCCGCTGATGATGCCGCGGAGGGCATCATCGGAAATGATAAGCTGGCGCTTTTGCAGGCCATGCTCCTTCAGCTGCTTGGGGATCAGATGCCGCCGGGCGATCTCCACCTTCTCCTCGTCGGTATAGCTGCCCAGCTCGATGACCTCCATGCGGTCCAGCAGCGGCCGGGGGATGGTGTCCGTGGTGTTGGCGGTGGTAATGAACATGACCCGGCTCAAGTCTACGGGGATTTCCAGGAAATGATCCCGGAAGCTGCTGTTCTGCTCACTGTCCAGCACCTCCAGCAGTGCGGAGGCAGGGTCTCCGCGCATGTCGCTGGCCAGTTTGTCGATCTCATCCAGCACCAACAGCGGATTTATGGAGCCGCTGTGGATCAGTCCATCAATGATGCGCCCGGGCATGGCGCCTATGTATGTCTTGCGATGGCCGCGGATATCCGCCTCATCCCGCACGCCGCCCAGGCTGATACGGTAGAGCTTGCGGTTCATAGCCTTGGCAACAGAGATAGCAATAGAGGTCTTTCCCACGCCCGGAGGGCCTACCAGGCAGATAATCTTGCCCTTGGCCTGGGGATGGATCTGGCGGACAGCTATGTATTCCAATATGCGCTCTTTCACCTTTTTCAGGCCATAATGATCCTTATCCAGCATAGCCCGAGCCTTTTCCACATCGGCCCGCTCCTTGGTTTCCTTGCCCCAAGGCATCTCCAAACAGGTATCCAGATAATTGCGGATCACCGACGCCTCGGCGCTGCCGTATGGCTGCTTGGCCAGGCGCGAGACCTCCTTCATCAGCTTCTCCTCAATCTCCTGGGAGACCTTTAGCTTCTGAACCTTCTCAGTATACTCCTGTATTTCATCGTCGCCGTCCTCGCCCAGCTCATGCTGCAGGACCTTCACCTGCTCCCGCAAGATCATGTCCTTCTGCACCCGGCCCACACGGTCCCGGACCTTTTTCTCCATCTCCACTTCCAGCGAGATTACATCCAGCTCACGAGTGAGGATCTCGTTCACCAGCTTCAGTCGCTTCACGGGATGTAGCTCCTCCAAAATCCGCTGACGATCCATATGCCGGAGGGTAATGCTATAGGCAATATAATTGGCTATCTCGCCGGGGTCCTTGCTGTCCAGCACGGTGGCCATGACCTCGTCCGGCAAATCCGGCACCATGTCCTTATACTCGCCTAAAAGGGCGTAGGTCTGCCGCATAACGGCCTCCACCCGGCTGGTCATTTTCCCGGGAAACTCATCCTCAATCAAGGTCACATTTGCCTGCAGAAAGGGCTTTGTCTGCCACAGGCGCTTGATGCAGCCCTTTTCCATACCCCGGACCACCACCCGGACAGTGGAATCTGAGGTCTTAATAATCTGCAGCACATGGGCTACCGTGCCCATGGAATAAAGGTCATCTTCCTCCGGGTGCATCACAGCCAGCTCTCGCTGGGTCACCAGGAAAATGTCCTTTCCCTCCTCCATAGCGTTGTTCAGCGCCAGCATGGAGATCTCACGTTCTACATCAAACCCGGTGGTCTGACCGGGGAAAACCGTCAGCCCGCGCAGGGCTAAAACGGGAACATTCATCGTTCTTTGTTCCATTGGGTATTCACTCCTTTCGGCTGCCATACGCAGCAAGGGAAAAAGGGGAGGGACGAATCCTCGCCTCTCCCCTATCGCTCATTTAAGAGGCCGGCGCAGACGAGCTGTCTGCCTTTCCGGTCTTTAATTTTGCCGCACGGGACTCTTTTCCAGCGTCATGCACAACCTCAGGCTCTGCCTTTCCCGTCACGCAATCAGCGGTAATGGTCACCCGCCGGATAGACGGATCTGAGGGAATATCGAACATCACCTTAGTGAGGATCCCCTCCATAACGGCCCGCAGGCCCCGGGCACCGATGTTCCTCTCAATGGCCTTGTCAGCCACAGCCTCCAGCGCATCCTCTGTAAAGAAAAGCTGCACATTATCATAGGAAAACAGCTTTTGATACTGCTTGACCAGGGCGTTCTTCGGCTGGGTAAGGATCTGCACCAGATCCTCCCGGGTTAGTCCGTCCAGCGCAGCGATCACAGGCAGACGGCCTACTAACTCCGGAATAATACCGAACTTCAGCAGGTCATGAGGTTGAACCTCCTTGAGCAAAGCCCCGGTCTGCCGCTGTGCCTTGCTCTCCACCACAGCATCAAAGCCGATGCCCTTGCGGTCCGTGCGCCTTTCGATGATCTTCTCCAGGCCATCAAAGGCACCGCCGCAGATGAAGAGAATGTTGTGGGTGTCCACCTGAATAAACTCCTGGTGGGGGTGCTTGCGTCCGCCCTGAGGCGGGACATTGGCAACCGTACCCTCCAATATCTTCAGCAATGCTTGCTGTACACCCTCGCCGGACACATCCCGAGTGATGGATGTGTTTTCGCTCTTGCGGGCGATTTTGTCGATCTCATCCACATAGATGATACCCCGCTCCGCCAGCTCTACGTCAAAGTCTGCCGCCTGAAGCAAACGCAGGAGGATATTCTCCACATCGTCGCCTACATAGCCGGCCTCCGTAAGAGTGGTGGCATCGGCAATGGCGAAGGGCACCTGCAGCACCCGAGCCAAAGTCTGGGCAAACAAGGTTTTGCCGCTGCCGGTGGGGCCGATCATGAGGATGTTGCTCTTTTGCAGCTCCACATCCTCACCGCCGCCGTAAAAGATGCGTTTATAGTGGTTATATACGGACACGGAGAGGGCGATTTTCGCAGCCTCCTGCCCGATGACATATTCGTCCAGCACCGCCTTGATTTCCCGGGGAGTGGGCAAATGATCCGGCGCTTCGAATTTGTTTTCCGCAGCTGGGCTGTAATCATCCTCCAGAATGGACATACACAGCTGGACGCACTCGTCGCAGATCCGGACGCCGGGGCCCTGGATCATGCGGTGTACCTGATTTTCGCTCTTGCCACAGAAAGAGCAGTGGAGCTCTTTGTTTTTTTCCGCCATGTTTACCTCTTATAAATGACCTTGTCCACCAGGCCGTACTCCTTGGCTTCCTCGGCGATCATCCAATTATCGCGCTCGGAGTCCAGCTTCACCTGCTCAGGTGTCTTGCCGGTGTTCTCGGCCAGGATACGGTTCATCCGCTGCTTGATCTTCAGGAAATGCTCCACGTCGATCTCCATATCGGTGACCTTACCCTGGGTACCGGCGGAGGGCTGATGGATCATCACCTCAGCATTGGGCAGGGCAATGCGCTTACCCTTGGCACCGGAGGACAGCAGGAATGCACCCATACTGGCAGCCATACCAATGCAGATGGTAGACACATCGCATTTGATATACTGCATGGTATCATAGATTGCCATGCCGGCCGTGACGGAACCACCGGGGCTGTTGATGTACATCTGAATGTCCTTGTCGGGATCCTGTGCCTCCAGATACAGCAGCTGCGCAACTACCAGGCTGGCAGTTGTATCATTCACCTCTTCGCCCAGGAAGACGATGCGGTCGTTGAGCAAGCGGGAGAAAATATCGTAAGACCGCTCTCCCCGGTTGGTCTGCTCCACAACATAAGGAACTAAACTCATAGAAATATACCTCCTGTTCAAATGGGGCCTTGCGCTGCAAGGCATAATACAGAATTATACCCGCCCATAAGTGATTTTAACAGTTGAGATTACTCTTTGTCTTCTTTCTTCTCTTCAGCCTTGTCTTCGGATTTCTCCTCGGCCTTCTCCTCGGGCTCCACGGCCACGGCACTGTCGGCAACGACCTTGATGACCTTCTCCCGGATGACCTGCTCCTTCACATCGGAGGCGGGCAGATACTTCTTAATGGACTCCAGATCCATGCCGTACTTCTCGGCGATGGTCTTCATCTCATTTTCCACTTCCTCGTCGGAAGCCTCCAGGTTCTCAGCCTTTACAATGGCGCTTACAGCAAGATCCATACGCACCTGCTTCAGAGCGGGCTCCATAGATTGCTTCTGAATGGCGTCCTCATCCATGCCGGTCATCTTCACATACTGGTCAAAGGGGATACCTTGGGCAGCCAGCTGCTGCTTGAAGTTGTCCATCATTCTCTGGGATTGCAGTACCACCATATCCTCGGGAATGTCGGCCTCGATGCCGTCGGCTACCTTCTGCATCAGCGCATCCTCAAAGGCGTGCTGGGCAGCGGTCTTGCGCTCGTCGGTAATCTTCTTCTTCAGGTCGGCCTTCAATTCCTTCAGCGTGTCAAACTCGGACACATCCTTGGCAAACTCATCGTCAATGGCGGGGACTTCCTTCACCTTGACCTCGTTGACCTTCACATGGAATACCACAGGCTTGCCGGCAAGCTCCGGAGTGTAGTCCTCGGGGAAGGTGATGTCAATGTCCTTCTCCTCGCCCACCTTCATGCCCATGAGCTGATCCTCAAAACCGGGCACGAAGCTGCCGGAGCCAATCTCCAGGTCAAAATTCTCGCCCTTGCCGCCATCGAAGGCCACGCCGTTGTCAAAGCCCTCAAAGTCGATGTTGGCGGTATCGCCCTTCTTTACAGCGCGCTCCACGCTCACCAGGCGGCTGTTGCGCTCGGCCATTTCCTTTAGCCGTGCGTTCACATCGGCGGCCATGACCTTTACATTGGCCTTGGGAGCCTCCAGGCCCTTGTACTGGCCCAGCTTCACCTCGGGATACACGGCGACGGTGGCCTTGAAGGTAACACCATCCTTACCGCAGTTCTCCAGCTCCACCTCAGGATAGCCCACAATCTCCAGCTTCTCATCGCTGACAGCCTTCTCATAGGCGTCGGGCAGGACAATATTCACGGCCTCCTCATAGAAGACCTCTGCGCCGTACATGCTCTCAACAATCTTGCGGGGAGCCTTGCCGGGGCGGAAACCGGGGATGTTCATCTTGCCGCGCATCTTCAGATAAGCCTTGTTGATGGCAGCCTCAAAGTCCTCGGCGCTGACTTCAATGGTCAATGCAACCTTGCTCTTTTCCAGTTTTTCACAGGATTTTACACTCATTTTTGTTTTTCCTCCGTTCAGCATTAATAATGCGAATCAATGCAATTAAATATGATAACAGAAAAGATCTGTAATTTCCACACCTTTTTGCACTATTCTAAAATTTTTTTTGGTTTGAACCGCAGATAGTCGGCGGAGACCAGGGAAAAATCCGTTCCATCCCGCTCTCCCTGCACCGCTCGGCTGTGAGCCATGCCACCATGAAGGTGTCCGTAATAGCACCTTTTCACGCCGTACTGCCGCAGAAGCCGCAGCATTTCCTCACAGCGGTAGCCGGTGTAGAGGGGCGGATAATGCAGAAAGCAAAGCTTCTCCCGCTCTCCCGCTGCCCTCAGTGAGGTCTCCAGCCGCCCGGCCTCCCGGTTACGCATTTTCTCCGTGTGGCTGCCCGGCTCCTCCAGCTCGTAAAACCATCCCCTTGTGCCGCACAGGGCCACATCGCCGTAAAAAGTGCAGTTGTTGTGGAGAATCTGCAGGGAGTCCAGCCCGTGCTCGTCAAAAAATCGCTGCATTTTCGCCGCCGTGTTCCACCAGTAGTCGTGGTTGCCCTTCATGAGAATCTTTTTCCCCGGCAGGGCGTGGAGAAACTCCAAATCCCGCAGGGACTCCTCCAGGCTCATGCCCCAGGAGAGGTCGCCGCATAGGACCGTCACATCCTCACTTCCCAGCTCCGAAAAGCCCTCCCGGATCCGCTCCACATAGTTGCTCCAGCCCTCGCCGAAAACATCCATGGGCTTATCCGAGCCCAGGGACAGGTGCAGGTCCCCTATGGTATATAACGCCATCGTGTACTCCTTTGCCTTTGCTAATCACAACGCCACCATTTTCCGGTAACGCTAAGAACCTTTTTTAATTGACCTGCAGTCTAATCTGTGTTTTCAATGGCTTTATTTTTTCATTAGCTTTTTCTAAATAACGAACACATTTTGCAGGCATCTCATATTTGCATCTAACATCGATAATGAATCTTTTGAACGCAATGTTTGGATATGTATTTTGATATTGCCTTCCTTCAATAAAGTCAAGGTATGCATTAATCTTTTTGACTGACATATTCATATGAGTTTCTTCGTCAATGGAAATCCAATCCAAATGATCTGTTATCATAAGAATTAAACTATCATTCTGAACACCTGCTCCATCGACAACATCAAATTCACAAATTGACATTGTATTCCTCCCATTGCTTATGTCTAATTAC
>OHTI01000471.1_pt1 | contig 17479 bp, 16 predicted proteins | sample 1578941 | NCBI WGS metagenome assembly OHTI01 (sample SAMEA3879609, study PRJEB24766) | human gut metagenome | biome: human-associated habitat; feature: feces | place: USA | collected 1985/1987
ATTCCATCTATGACTGCTATGCCATCAGCCTGGACGAAGAAGAAAACCTGTGGTTCTATTATTACGATGAATTCCAGCTGGTGCGGACGACCTTCAAAGAGGATCTTGTGTTTGAACTGCCAATCGAAGGAAGCGGAGCTTTTTCTGTTGCCCCGTCTGGTGATACTTTTCTGTTTCAGGGCGGGTATCAGGAACATAACAAATTCTACTTCCTTACCGCTCATGGTGATCGCCTTGAGCAAAAGCGGGAGGCTATTCCCACCTGTGATGGAAACAAAGTCGCTGTGGAGCAGTGCAGCCTGCTTTGCAGCCAGATGCTGTTCCTCGGGAAAAACGGCGTTCTCTATGGCGGGGTACTTGGTGAAAGCGAGGAATGACAATGGTTGAAATCAATCGTGTCTGGCTCAATGTGGATACAGACACCAACAAAATCACACTATTCAGCCGTCCCCGTGTATCCATCCGTGTAGATGAGTACATTTGGAGCTTGATCGAAGAACATATCGTGAAGCCCCATAAGCTCATGCGTAGTGAAAAGCACAAGTATCTGCTGAAAATTGCCTTTGGCCGATTTGATCTGGTGCGGCACCGATATTATCCGCTTTCCCCGTACAACGGGACGCTTCGGGAAGGCGTCAAGCCGGACAGCGCAAACGGATGGTATCCCCGTGAGGACTTTGCAGACTCTGAGGAACGCACCACCTGGTTCTCTCCCGATAAAATCTGGACAAACTGCGGCAACAAGGTTCTGGATGTCAATATTGATGCCGCCAATGTGAGCGAAAGCATCACCCCCAGAGAATACGCAGACTTGCTGTTCGATGGGATTGGGGCAGCATTGATATTTAACTTCAAAAGGCTCAAGCGCGAGGAATTTGATGAGCTGAAATCCAAGATCAACTGGAGCATGGTAGAAAGTTTCCCATTCCCCGCATCCTTTGAGGAACAACAGTACATTGGGGACGAGGGCAAAATTCATGTGTATTCCTGGGATGGCCGACAGGAAACGAACCTTGTAGGCCCTTATTCTGTGCGGGATTTGTATCTGGAGCATTTCGGAAAATAGTTGGGAGGAATCTGATGAAACAGACAGATATTTATACTGAGGCTCTGATCTGTCTGCGCTCAATCCTTCAGGCAGACCATCCGGAATTCAAGAACTGGATTGACTGGTTGGAGCGGGACATTCAGGACTGGAACCAGCGGCGGGAGGTTGCCCATCATCTTCGGGCATACGGTGGCATGGGTTCTTTCAATGATTTGCCCAGTATGCGTGGAGATCACGACTACATTTTTGACTTTCTAAAGTCTGTGTGCTATGCCTTCGGCCATCTTTATGGCAAACGGGAGGGCATTTCGCCAGAGGCATTGATGGAGGAGTGCCTCCACGATGTAGAAAAGGCAGCCTATCACCCGCATAAGGCACTGAACCAAGCCATTGCCCAACATTTGATACAGGGTGATCTACAGGAAAACCTGGATGCTCTGTGAGGAAAACACAATGCATGGCATGAATTTGGAAAATGCCGCAGTAAAATTCAAACTGCTTATAACTGTGACTATTCCGATTTGGAGGAGATTGCAAATAGCTTTTCCAGCCTGCTCCTGAGCCTTGTGGAGCAGCGTTGGAGATGGGAAAACTGTGCGGAGAATCGTGAGGTGAGCACATGGCAAAGGGCATCCGTGAGCGCCTGCTGGAGCAGGCAATAAAGTTCCATCAATGGCAGGAAGCCACTTATCCCGGCAAAACCGCTGAGGAGATCGGCGGTGAATGGGAAGTCGATTATCCATACTGGAATGACACCTACAGTGCCTTTTGCCATGTGTTGACCCAAATGAATGCAGAAACGGCAGATAGCATCCTACTGGATGAGATGGTCTATCTGATCGCCAGGGACAACGAAGCGGAGGGGTTTATACAGGAGACCACTTCCCATCCACAGTGGTTCGAGTGCCTCTGCCGCAAGGCCGCAGCCTCCAATGAGAGTGAGGCCAAGTGGCAGTTTGCCGCCTATCTGCCGGAATGCACATGTAGTCAGGAAGTCAAAGACATGATCCTGGACTTCGCAAAGGACCCCGATGAATATGTGAGCCGTCGGGCGCTTTTGGCGATGCCCGCTATGCGTCCTGACTGTGTGGAACAGTTCGCTCCGCTGTTTTGGGAGCGAAACTGTTATTCCCTTGAATCACAGGAATACCAGCGAATCGCTGTTCTGGTCTCGCTGGACGCCATCCATTCCGACCTGCTTCCACAATACTTGGAACGGGCCAAGCAGGATGGCCGGCGCTATCTACTGGAACACGCAGAAAGGATCGAAGGAGGACTTGCTATGAATGAAAAACTATTCCGCACCCAATTTGATCAAATAGAAACCACCGAGAAGCAGGCGCTGATGGAGAGTCTGGCTGCTCGTTATGATATGACCTTTCTTGGTCTACATACCTTTGACCGATGGGGTCAGAGCTGCACCACCGGTATATTTCAGAAAGACAGCCGAGAGTTTATTTTTGTTCCCGGTGATACTGTCACACTGGGTTGGGAACAGTTCGCCATAGGACTGAATCAGGACAGCCAAGAGGAGCTGGACTATCTGATTCAGGAATGGGAGATGGAGTGCGATCCGAATGAGATGATTCGAGAAAGCATGGCTCCCGTTCGGAAGGCAGCAATCGGTCCCATGCTGGTTGGACGGGAGTTGGAAGAACTCTGTTGGGAACCGGTCAAGATGGACGATCCCAGACTGACTGCCCATCCTGACTGGCTGAAGAAGTTCCGGGATTTTGCCTGGAGCGACCTTGATAGCCTTACCTTGCATCAGTCGGTCCGCATTGAACGGACGGAAAAGGGCTTTCAGATCTGGATTTATAACCAAATGGATTACGATTCACTTATGGAGCAAATGGAAAAGCAGGGTCTTTCGCTGCCCACTGCAAATGAATGGGCTTACTTATGCGGCGGCGGATGCCGCACCCTATTTCCTTGGGGTGACGGAATGGACTACTCCATGCACCTGCATCATTTTGAAAGCCCGGAAGATGAGGATAAACCTTTCAATATGGAAGAACCCAACTTCTTCGGCCTGTCCATTGCCTATGATCCATATATGCGAGAAATAGTGAAAGCTGATGTGTTTACTACCTGCGGCGGTGATGGCGGGCGCAGTATCTGCGGCGGACTTGGAATCTTTCTCGGTTTCCTGCCTTGTTCTCCGCACTGCAAGCCGGAAGTACAGGAGGATAAGGAACTAAACGGCGATTATGACTTTTGTCGCCCCATAATTAGAGTGAAGATGGATGGATAAACTGAAGTAAAAGGAGATACAGACATGGAAGTAATCAAACTGCCAAAAAAGTTCCGCATGGTCTGCTATGAGATCATGGATGGCAAAGAAGAAGCACTCACAGCTTTGGAAACTTTCGCTGACAAATACCCGCATCAAGTGGCAGCAATCAAGGCAGAGGTTGCCTATTTCAATCTGGACTATGAAACAGCACTGAATCTGGATCTGACGGTTCTTCCCTGGCTGGAAGAGTGGTATTACAGCAATGTAAGCGACGAGCACATGATCGCCATGACGGTAGCCGCTATCCGGCTCCACCGGGAGCAGGAACTGATAGAGGCGCTGACGAAGGAACAGGCGCGCATCCGGGCTGAGAATGGACTCCCACAGCGAGATCGTTTCTGTGACATCCTGATGGACTACCTCAAGCGGGGCGTTATGCCCTTTGAGGACAACGACAAGAACTATCCCTACCATGAACCGGAGGAACCACAGACAAAGGAGCAACTCTGGGCAAAGCTGCTGGAACAGAATAAAAAGCTCTTGCCGGACGATCCCGATGCCAGACGGAAGCTCTACAACCACTGCTGTATGTTTGGAACAGCCCGGGACGCGGTGGAGCTGTTCGAGGAGATTCAGGGCATGCCTATGGCGGACTCCTCCTATCGGGATGCCATCGCCCGCTATCTCTATCTGGGCGAACGGGAGAAGGCGCTCCAGACAGCGGAGCGGTTGGCAACATCGCGGCTGTGGGCGGTTGCCGGGCCGACCCAGGTGCGCCCCATGTCCTTCTTTGGGGACCCGAACCTGCGGGATTTTTTGCTGGAGCCGGAATCCCTCAGGCGCATCCGGGAGGCGGCCTGCATCGACAACGGAACTTTGGTAAGAAAATAGAGAAAGAGAGGTGCCGACATGGGAGCATGGGGCATAAAAGCATTAGAGCGTGATGAAGGGCTGGATGTACTGGACATCCTCAAAAATGAATATGTACCGGAGCATCCGGTAATGGATCTGGGTGAGATGATTGAACTGATGAAAGAGGAAGGTATGCTGGGAGAAGACCCCTCCGACATCGACTTTCTCTATGACAACACCGCCATGGCTCTGGCGGAGCTGTTTTTCCAATGGAAGGATAACGGCAAGCTGGACTACGATCATGAAGAAACCATATGGGATAAAGTCACCGGTTTCACAACATCCAAAGAAGCCCTTGCCTTCCTGCTGTGTCAGCTCAGTGACATCAAAAACGAGGTGCCTGACGAGGATGGCATCCGGGAGAGTGTGGAACTTTGGAAGGACGAGGACAGCGGCGAAATCAACCCGGAGTGGTCAACTCATATGGATTGGCTGATGAAGCGGCTGGCTTCAGAACAGGAGGTGTGACAGATGTATATCAAAAAATACTGGGGCAACTACATTGGGGAGTCCGACGACAGTCTGACCCTGGTGGAGTTTCTGGTGGACCAGAAGAAAGAGGAGATTCCCTTGGGCGAAATCTTTGCCAAGATCGGGCTGGACAAGCAGAACTGGGACTTCCGCCAAACGGTGAATTTCCTGGAATTTAACCATTCCAGCGGCGTGGAGGTGGACTTCCACTTCGCTATTGATGTGGTCACCGATCTGGCCGCTATTCTGCTGGAGTGCAGCGTCAACGGCAGTGTAAACCTGCAAGATTTAGACGAATATAACACGCCTTCCCGCCGTATCCGCATCACCGCCACACCAGAGGAACATGACGCCATGAACAAGACACTTGCGGACTTTGCCCAAAATCCCTTGTCATATGACCTCCATGAGATGATGGATGATGAGGAAATTCAGGAGATGGCACATCATGTAGAGGCGCTGCGGAAAGAACTGTATGAGGCAGCTGGCCGCAACCGGAACTACCATGTGAAAGCGGAAGATATGAAGAATTTAATCCCCGACTGGGAGGAAGCCAGTGGCTGCATTGCCACTAACCGCATCACGGTGGAGGGCTGCAAGGTTGGCTACTGCTATCGGGAGAAGCCGGACGGTGACTGGGATAGCGGCTGGCGCTTTACCGCCGGTGATGAAAGCGACGAGTACATGGACGACCCTAACAACGCCGGGATCTACGGTCTCAACTCCATCTGCAACGACGATCCCGATATCATCCCTCTGCTGAACACCCCCGCTCCTTGTGCCTTTGAGCGGGATGAGAACGGCGTGTTCCAGCAGATCAAAGACTGGAAACCGGATGAGGACGAGGAGGACCCTGATATGGACATTTTGAAGCAGTGCCAGAAGTGGCATGAGGAGAGCAAACAACATAAAATTATTGATGCGCTGGAGGCCATCCCCGCCGAGGAGCGTACCCCTGAGATGGACAGTGAGTTAGCCCGTGCCTATAACAATCTGGCAGACCCACATAAGCCAACTTGCAAAGAAATGCTCAAAAAGGCCCTCGCTCTGCTAAAGCCCCATGAGGAATACTTCGAGGACGATTATTACTGGAACTTCCGCATGGGTTACTCCTACTTTTATCTGGATCAGGAGGGCCGGGCTCTGCGATATTTTGAAAAGGCATTGGAAGCTCGACCTGATGACGAGGACACCAAAGAGTTTATCGACCGGTGCAAGAAGGGTATTTCTCTGCCGCAGTTCTGGGAGTGCTTCCGGGAGCGGACAGAGAACTGGTGGGAAACCTTTGCTGAGATGGAAGCAGAATTGCGCCAGATGATGGACGAGGACAAAGACCACACCCGCGGTGCCGAACTCGTGGCCCAAATGCAGGGAACCCTGAATCTGGTTTTTGATGAGATTTCTTTCGAGATGGGCTTCAACGGCGAAAAGCATGAGCTGATCCTCACCCCGGAGGGTGACAAGGTCAAGCTGTTTGAGCTGGTCTACTTCCAGAAGCACGCCCCTAAAGAGGTGCTGGAGCACTGGAACATCCTGGTGGGCCGTCAACCGGTTCAAAACATCGGTCTGCGAACCAATGATGGCTGGGAGATTTCCGGAGATGATGTGCAGATTTGGCTGGAGAAGCAAGGCGAAAACAGCTTTGCCATCTCCGCTTACTGTGAAAAGCTGCTGCCTAAGCTTCAGGAGGAAGAAGGCAGAGTCTGGTGGATGCTCACCACTCTCACTGACCAAGTGCTGGGCGAGATCCCCCATATGAGATACATAGACAGTTTTGATGTGTTGGAGGAGCCCAAGGCAGAGCCGTCCATACTCTTGTCCCAACTGCCCGACCATCTGAAGAAACGGGGTCTGGAACTCTCTACTGATCCGGAAGCTTATCTGGAGAGCTATCTTGGCTACGAAATGAAACCTAATGAAGCCCCCGACGCCGATTGGCGGCTGGATGTGATGGTCGGCTCCACCAACTGCGTGCCGCTCATCAACGGCTATCTGGATGCCAACAATGACTTCATGGACGCTCTCCATGCCGACGGCGCGGTGGCTGGCTTCTTCTGCTATCCTTTGGATACCCTGCGGGAGGAGGAAGGAACGGATAAGATCTTCGACTTCCGGGACAAGCTGGAGGAAGCGTTCACCACTGGCGACGGCCCGGAGATCCTCACCCTCACTGGTGGAGCCACCGGCCTTTTCTGCGGCTATGTGGACTTCATCGCCTGGGACATCCAGACGGCGCTCCAGATGGCCAAGAAATTCTTCGAGGATAGCGACATCCCCTGGGCCAGCTTCCACACCTTCCGCCGTGAAGCGGGCACGGTGAACCTGAAAACGCTGCCCAAGGAGGAGCCGGACGATGAGGATCAGGTCCCTGAGCTGGACGAGACGCTGACGGGCATGGACCATACCCCTTACACCCCGCAGAACGAAGAAGAATTCTTCCAGCAGCTGGAGCAGTGGAATGACGAGGACGAGTACACCCGCTGCATTCAGGCGTTGAATACTGTACCGGAAGACTGGCGGGACTACCGCATTGCCTACGCCATGGCACGGGCGCTGGAAAACTACGCCATCATTGGAGACCACGATGAGGGAACTCCCCGATACAAGGGAGACAAGGCGCTGCTCCGTGCCATTGAGGTGCTGGAATCTGTCCGAGAAGAAGGCAAGGACAAAGCAGAATGGAATATGCGAATGGCTTACGGCCATCAGTACCTATACGGTCAGGAAGAAAAAGCCATTCCCTACGCACAGCGCTGGGCGGAGCTTGATCCGGAAGATGAAGACGCTGCCACTGTGATTCAAGAATGCCAAAAGGAGATCGCAAAACGAGCCGAGGCAGAGGTCAAGGACGAGAGTGACCACACAGGTGTTTTTACCGGATTTGTACTTTTGTCTAAAGGCAAGTGGGACAAGGAGCAGTTCATCCGGGATATGAAAGAAAAATGGGACATCACCGTGGATGAGTATGATGCCAGTGAAGAGAAGGACGACGATGCACTGGTATTTGAAGTGGGCGACATGCTTGCCGCTGTCAGCCTGAACAACTATCCTATCCCCGGCGGCGAAGCTGAGGCAAACGCAGAAAACAACTATATGTGGCCAGATGCCGTAAAAGTTGCCAAAAAGCACAGCGCCCACATCATGGTGGCGGTGCTGGGCAAAGAAGAAAATCTGCTTGAAAAAGGCAAGCTGTTCACTAAGGTGGTAGCTGCTTGCTGCCGTCAGAAATACGCTACCGGTGTCTACACCAGCGGTGTGGTGTTCGAACCTGGTTTCTATGAGGGCTTTGCCGATATGATGCAGAATGACGAGCTGCCCATCTTCAACTGGATCTGGTTCGGCCTCTGGCGGGATGAGCATGGCTTGAACGGCTACACCTACGGCATGGCGTCGTTTGGCAAGGACGAGATGGAGGTGCTGGGCACCGATGCCGAGCCGGGCGATCTGCGGGACTTTTTGGCCAGTCTCGCCTCCTATGTGCTGGAGAACGATGTGGAACTGCACGATGGGGAGACCATCGGTTTTACAGCAGACGATAAGCACACCATCACCCGCAGCCCTGGCGTCGGACTGCCGGAGGAGCAGATGACCCTGAAAATCTCCTGGGCATCATCAGGCGGTGACCCTGATGATGATGACCCGGACAGTGAGGCGCCCGAGGATAAGGAATCCGGTGTTCCCGAGGTCTACACCGAGGAGGAGATGGAGGCCGTCGAGGGGCACATCCAGCAGTATTTCGGTGAGTTCGAGAATGTGTTCCATGAGCTTTCTTCCCCGGACATCCATGTGGATATCTGCGTGGTGCCGCCCTCCGAGAAGCGAGACTACTACACTCTGGTCACCATGGGGATGGGCGCTCACCGGATGAATGTGCCGGAGGAACTGGCGGAATATAAGCTGGAGCGGGCGGAGCTGGCCATCGCGCTGCCGGGGAACTGGAAGCTGAAGCGTGAGGATTTGAAGAATGAGCGGTGGTACTGGCCTATCCGCCTGCTGAAAACCCTGGCCCGCTTGCCCATTGCCAGCGATACCTGGCTGGGCTTTGGCCATACCATGGACAATGAGGATGACTTTGCAAAGGACACAAAGCTTTGCGCCGCCATGCTGACCGGTCCCCAGGACACCGAAGATGGCAGCGAGGTCTGCATCCTGCCGAGTGGCGAGGAGGTCAACTTCTATCAGGTGATCCCCCTCTACCGAGATGAATTGGAATATAAGATGGAGCATGACGCAGATGCTCTGTTGGACAAAATGGACGGCATCAGCTTTGTGACTTACAACACCCGTCCTAACGCCATAACTATGGGCAAACTTGGCAGCGTGGAAGACGGCGGTGTGATGGAAATGGATTGCGCTGACTGGCACCTGGAAACCATTCAGGAAAAGAATCTGCCGGTGGATGAGCTGAGCGCCTACAACCACATGGCGATTTACCTGCGTTGGTGCATGGAGCACGACCTGATGGGTGAAGAATTCCTCGCGGAGTACAAAGAGGTAGTAGAAAAGGTCAAGGCTGATCCTGCCAGTGTAGACCTGCGGGCGTTTATCCGGGATGAGCTGGACGGGCAGCTGGTCGGCCCGATGTTCAACAAGATCGGCCGGGCCTTTGCCAGCTACTATTATGGGGAGAATGACAGCCCCTGTTTCCCCAGCGACATCGACAACTACGCCATCGGCGTTATCGGACAGGAGCGCAATTACTCCGACGAGATCCAGGACGAGGCATACCTCTTCATTCCCTTTGATGAGGACTACTATCAGGCCATGGCAAAGGTAATCGAGAAACGCTTTGTCAACTGGCAGGGGCAGGACTTCGATGAGGACACTCTGGAGCCTTCGGAGCTGGCCAAGGCCATGATGGAGTATCTGGACTGTGAATGCACCTATTTCCCCTCCATGAAGGACGATGACCCCATCATGGCAGCTTACGGTTATGCCAAGCGGGACAGCATTCAGGAAGGCTTTGTGCCGGTACTCATCAAGGCGGATGACGAAACGCTGCTGGAGTGTCTGGTGATGAACGCCGACCCGGACAATGATGCGGACTTTTACGAATTTGACCTCAAAACCGTAACGGAGTACCGGAAGAAGATACTCTCCACCTCCGTTAAAGACGGAAAGGCGGTTTTGGAGGAATTGACCGGCCAGCGCAAGGAAGAAGCCGAGGATGACGATATGGACTGGGATGAGGAGATCTTGGGCGAGATGGAAGGCGGCTATGACAATAACCGTTTCTCCTGCTACTGGGATTCCGACACCGATATGACCTCTCCTCTCATTCTGGCGAAAATTCCAGTCAAGAACCCCTGGGAGATCTTTGCCTACTTGCCCTTCGGAAACTGGAATGACTGCCCCGACACACCGGAGCTAATGGCAGCGGCCAAATACTGGTTCGAGCAGTATGGCGCGGTACCTGCCGCCATGAGCCACGACGAATTGGAATTCCTGCTTCCGATCCCCGTTCTCAAGGAGAAGGCCATGGAAACAGCGGTGGAAATGTATGGCTTCTGCCCCGATGTCATCGACCAGGGACCGGAGGACGCCACTGTGGGTGCTTTGGCTGATGTGCTGCGGCAGTCCACTGTTTGGTATCTCTGGTGGGATTGATGGGAGATTGTGACCATGAACGAATACCTGAAACAATATATTGAACTCCAAAAGCAGTTTCGAGAGACAAAAGGAAATCCAGACAGTGTCCACGCTCTCTATACCTTTAAGGAGAAACTGGAGCATTCGGAAGACAAACAGGCCAAGGAAGTGCTGGTGGATGTGTATGATCTGCTGGACTTCAAGAAGGATGCCTACGAACTGCTCTGCCAAATCGGAAATCGTTCCGATAAAAAGACACTCAAGCGGCTGGGCACGCTGAAGGAATATGCGGAAAACTGGGGCAATCATTATGCCCTCCCCAAGCCCAAAACGCCGGAGGAAAAGCAGAAAGAGAAAGAGAGGCAGGCCCAACTGGGTCTGCCCACCTTCCGGTATCACCCCAATCCTCTGGAAACTGGCGCATTTGAGGAATCTAAAGACGGGGTTGTCTGCGACTGTTGCGGCAAGGCCACACACATCTACTATACTACTCCCTTCTTTTCGGTAGAAAATATTGAGCACTTGTGTCCGGAATGCATTGCCAGCGGCGAGGCGGCACGGAAATACGACGGCAGCTTTCAGGACGATTTTTCTCTGGATGATGGCGTAGACGATCCAGAGAAGCTCGATGAACTCATCCACCGCACTCCCGGCTACTGTGGCTGGCAGCAGGAATACTGGCGCGCCCACTGCGGCGACTACTGCGCCTATCTGGGTCATGTGGGTGCCAGTGAACTGCGGGCGCTGGGTGTGCTGGAGGATGTGCTGGACGATCCAATGTGGGACGAGGAGCAGAAGGAAATGATCCAGGAATCCGTCAACGGCGGGCATCTGCAATGCTATCTGTTCCAGTGCCTCCACTGCGGAAAACACCTGGTCTGGATGGATTTTGATTGAGGAGTTTTCAAAAGGTGGGATACAAGCGATGAAACCCAAAACACTGACCATTCAACTGAATGATGAACAACTGCCCATCCTTCCAGTGGAACCGGAAGCCCACCTCTCCTTTACCACTCATGCCGATGGAAATGAATTGGAGCTAACGGGAAACCGGGCGGGGCTGCTTCTATTGGCGAAAGCCGCTTTGGGTATGGCAGAAACTCTTCGCGGGGATGGATTCCACATCCATCTGGATGACCTGTATAGCATCAACTCCGAGGGAAAAAGCATCCTGATCCGAAAGGAGGAACGGCCAAAACCATGATTGAAAAAACCTTCCTCAACCCCGCCACAAATAAGCAGTGGCGGATTGAAATTGACGGACATACCATCCGAACCTGCTTGAATGGCGGGAAGGTCAAGGAGACCCTGTGCGACTCCGCTTACCAGGTCAAGAGCAAGGCGGCCAGCGCCATGATGGGCCAGATGCGGAAAGGATTTGTCTATCAGAATCCGGATGCCGCTGTTGGGCAGGCGCGGTGCCATCGGTTTGTCGGTAAGGACAGTAACGGTTTTATGCCCCTGGCTACCGCCCTCACACGGGATGACTTCTTCCTGACGAGGGTGGTCGGAGATTTTGAGGACGAGACCCTCTATCACTTCGATGGCAGCGGGGAGATCCTCGAAACAGTTTCCCTGGGTGCAAAGAGAATGACCTATGAGCAGGTCCTCTGCCCCAATGATACCCTGCTGCTGAACAACAGTTATCTTCTCCAGCAGTTCTCACTCCGCACCCATGAGGTCACGCCCTTTGCCAACAAGAAAAACAGCATGAAGACCATGCTGGATGCCAGCGGCGACCTGGCCCTGTGGTACACAGGCGAGGAGATTGTCGTCTTTGACTTTGGTAGCAACACAGAGGTGTGGCGGGAAACGGTAAAATGCAAGAAGTCAAAAGACCCAAATTTTGCCTATTACTGCTTCGGGATGCTCTCTCCCCGGCAGAGCAAAGCGGCCTACCGCGTCACCGAGGGTGAGTATGTGCTGGTCGATCTGAAGTCCGCCCAAAAAGTTGTGATCCCCAATGCGGGCTGGCATCCCTTCTTCTCCCCGGATGACCAGTGCTTCTCGGTGGGCGGAAGGTTCTATCTGGTCCAGACCGGAGAGGAGATAGCCAATCCTTTCCCATTTTCTGTCCGGCAGGGACTGAGTTTTTCAGACACCTGCGCGGTGAAGACAAGGGGCAGCCTGATGGCCGTTCAGCAGGATCGTGGCAGCTCCCCCATAGAGCTGTGGGATACCGGCAGCGGCCAGCTGCTGGCCACCATTGACGACCCCTTTGTGGTGCGGCAGGTGAATTTTGCCTTTACCCAAAGCGGGCTGGTCCTGCACACCGATTACGGGGCCATGAGCATCTATTCCTGTGCCCTCTGAAACGGAGAAATGAACTATATTTACTTTTACGATGAAAAAATGGAGGGGGCACAATGAACTTTAACGAAGCAATGCAAATACTTGGAAACAAGCTGCAAGAAAAGTATGGGCATTTAGGCTTTAAGTATAAAAAATCCGAAAAAACACTTACGAGGCACAGTAAAAATTTCACATATATGATTGCGTTTTCTTCATTTGGCGGGAACACAAAGGATAGAATAAGCATAGAGGTTTGCTATATAATCAACACCCGTCCATACGACCCTTATGGTTACGCCAAACCAGACGCCAACACACAACCACTGTTTTACAGTTTAAGAGACAATGAAATATATCTTGATATAGGAAATAAAGAAAAAATTAACAATGCCTTTGAGATTGTTTGTCAGTGGATGGATAAATTACTGATTCCAAAAATGAATGAGCTTTGTGCTACCGAGTAATGTGGAAGTTAAGGTTGGAAAAGAGCGTGGACACCCATGAACAAAGAATCATTGACAGAAAAACTCCTGGACTTGGCTGAGGGACGGGAAACACCTGAAACCTGGCAGAACTGGTGGGACGAACATGAGACGGAGTTGGAAGCCCTGCTGAGTCGGGGTGAATTTCTGAAACTGAAGCCCTGCCGACACGGTTTTCAGTGGGTCCCGGTGTTTGGCAGCCAAAAGGGAGCCATCGCCATTCTGGAAAAGAGCGGCTTAGCATTTGAAGCCAGCAATCTCTACCAGGAGCGGTATCTGGCCGAACTGGACGCTTTCTGCAAGGAGCAGGAGCGAGTGCAGCGGGAAAAGCAAAAGGAATTCAAGGCCAGCCACCCGGAGCTGTTTGGCCGATACCCCAAGTTCTCCAAGGCGCTGGCAAAGGTGCTGGACACCTCTGATGAGATCAAGCCTGCCGCCACGGAGGAGCAGATTGGGAATCAAGAAAGCGTGCTGGACTTCACGCTCCCGTCCCAGGTGAGGGAGTTTTTCCTGCTGACCGCAGGCATCCAGGCATCCACAGGCGTGATCCTTTCCCTTTCCGGGATGTTTGATCTGACCATCCATGGAGAGAGGTATTGTGTGCTGGGCGAGTTCTGGAAAGAAGCGGACGGCGACCAGCTCCTGCTCCGCCCCGGAGAGGAAACCATCTGGTACTACGCCCATGAGCAGGACAAGGTAAAGCGCCTCTGCAATGATATGACAGAACTGCTGGAGAAGAAACTGGCGAGGTATCTCAATGAGCAATAAAAACAGCGCGGCGGTTGAGAGCTGAACTGTAAATGGATGAAGGAAAAATGAACAATGACATTAGAAGAAATGTTCTGTGATCTGTACGATAAATATGGTAAGGATTTTAACTGGTATCTGCTTCCCCTCACACAGGCGGACGGAGCATTTGTCGTTGAACTAAACAAAGAAATAGGACAAGGCCACTTCTTATCCGGCAAAAAAATCCGGGCGGTTGCGAAGTGTGATTCCAATGATGATGTGCTATATGTTGTCAGAAGCGGAATAGGAAGGGACATCTACTATATGTTCCATTTGACTTACTCAGCACATAATGCGGACGGATTTCCCCGGTATGTGGAGTTTACAGATCTATTTGCAGTAAAAGAATTTATAGAACGATCATATATCGAGGATTGTATGTAATCTTTAAATTTTAATCAATTGGGAAGTTTACCTTACCCGCAGCCACAGCCGAAAGGAGGCGGTCGCTATGCCAACTTGGAGCGGAATCCGGAACAAGCTGGAAAATGATTACCTGTGCCCGGCGCTCCGGGGCCACATCCAGTATTTTGCCACCAGTTACAGCAAAAGCGCTGACCATGAGGGCCGGGCAGCCATTCGCATGGACGGTGTGGAAGTGCTGCGGAGCAACTACTACACCTATTTTGAGAATGTGTGGACAAAATTTCATCACCTGCGGTCCACAACGCTGAAAGATTGCGACTCCGCAAAAGAGGCCATCAACCAGGCTCATGCCTTTGCGCTGGAGCAGGGCACCTTTGACCAAAAGGTGTTCTATGAGGCGTTTGGTATCTTTGACAACCAGAGCATCGAGAAAAGCCTTGTCAGCGAGAATCCTCTTGTCCGCATCTTTGCTCTCCTGGATCGAAGGCTGGGAAAGCGCCGCCTGCTGGCTTTGGAGAAATCCATGGAGCAGGAGCTGGACTGGGTGCGGGCCTTCTATGTGATCCGGATGCAGGTAGAAGGGCTGATGGAGGATTAAGGAGGGATTTATCTTGTCAAAAGCTCTCACTGAAGGCGCAATCTTAAGTATTCAATTGGAAGAAACAGCATGGACAATCGGTCAACTTTGCTGCCGTTTTGAGTTGGAAGGGCAAAAATACAAACAATATACAATGGCATTCTTTGATGTGCTGTTTTCAAGTGAGGAAGAATTGGTAGAGAATCTTGACAGCTTGGATTTAACAAAGCCAATCATCATTACAACACTGAATAGACACCCGCAAAGAGGATATGGATTACATCTTATAGGGAATAAAACTATTTCATACACAAATGTTCCAAACTATAAAAGTGATATATCCCCAACGCTTGGTTTATATAAAAACAAATCAACGGACTTCGACCATTTGCTAAATGCGTGGTTTGGTTTTTTGCCATGGGACGGATTTTGTAGGGAAGATTATGTTGATGCATTCCTTACTCCAGGGACAAAAAAGAGAAGTGATATCAGATTTATGAAAGATTTTACAGTGGAAGAATTGAAGGAGATTATGCCCGCAGGAAGTATTGCTTTAATTCAACACTTACAAAAAGATAATGTAAAAAACAGTGTTCCACCTAATGTGGGGTGAAATAGAAAAGAGGAATCTCTATGTCACAGATCGCATCCTTTTATCTTCTCAAAGACGGCCGGCGGCAGGAACTGTCCAACGGCGACTGCTCCGGCGCGGTCTATATGGCCATCTGGGACTGGTGTGAGAGCGAGCTGGATCTGGATGTCCGTTTTCCTGCTCCCCAGACGGAGGACACCCTGGACTGCGCTTTGCTGGAGGGAGAGCTGGCGTCTAATGCGCTGGCAGACCTTCGGGAGCAGGACCTCCCGAAGCTGGCCGCTGAAATTGCCCCAGACTGGGATCTGCCCGCCGAGGCGGTGCAAAGCGGACTTGAAACGCTGCGCTCCCATCTGGAACTGGTGCAGGGCGACGCTGCCCTGCTGTATGAGATGACTTGACGGGGCCATGCCCCATAGAATATTGCGAGGAAATTATGATCGAAATCAAAGGAAAATACAATGAGGCCAAGATCTTCACCGATGTGGTGGACAGCGCCTCCATCGCACAGGTTCAGGAGCTGTGCAATCAGGAATTTACGGCGGGTAGCCGCATCCGGCTCATGCCCGACATTCACGCCGGGGCGGGCTGTACTATCGGCACCACCATGACCATCACCGACAAGGTGGTGCCCAATCTGGTGGGTGTGGACATCGGGTGCGGCATGGAGACCACCCGCATCCGGGAGGGGCGGCTGGAGCTTCAAAAGCTGGACAAGCTGATTTATGAAAAGATCCCCTCCGGCTTCTCCATCCGGGATAAGGCCCACCGCTACCTCAATGAGATCGACCTGAGTGAGTTGTGCTGTGCCCGCCATGTGGATCTCCTCCGGGCGGAAAAAAGCATCGGTACGCTGGGTGGTGGGAACCACTTCATTGAGGTGGACAAGGACGACGAGGGAAATCTCTACATCGTGGTTCACTCCGGCAGCCGTCACTTGGGTGTGGAGGTGGCCAGCTATTACCAGGAGGCGGGCTATAAGGTGCTCAACCGCACTGACGATGCCTCCATCGAGGCGCTGATTGCCCGAATGAAAGCGGAGGGCCGGGAGAAGGAGATCCAGAAAGAACTGAAGAAACTGAAAAACCTCAAGCAAACCAACATCCCCAAGGCCCTGGCCTATGTGTCCGGAGAGTTGTTTGAGCAGTATATCCACGACATGAAGATCGTCCAGCACTTCGCCATGCTCAACCGGCAGGCCATGATGGACGAGATCGTCAAAGGCATGAAGCTCCATGTGGAGGAGCAGTTCACCACCATCCACAACTATATCGATACCGACGCCATGATCCTGCGGAAAGGAGCTGTGTCCGCCAAAGAGGGCGAGCGACTGCTCATCCCCATCAATATGCGGGACGGGAGCCTGCTCTGCGTGGGCAAGGGTAACGAGGATTGGAACTGCTCTGCTCCCCACGGCGCCGGCCGCCTGATGAGCCGGGCGGACGCCAAACAGTCCTTCACGGTGTCTGAATTCAAAAAGCAGATGGCAGAGGTCTACACCACCTCGGTGAGCAAGGCCACCTTGGATGAGTGCCCCATGGCCTACAAGGGGATGCAGGATATTCTGGACAACATCGGCCCCACGGCGGATGTGGTAAAGGTCATCCGCCCCATCTACAACTTCAAGGCCGGGGACGAGGAGTAAGAAACGGAGCAGAATATTATGGTGAGAGATGGCATCGTGTTCAAAGATGAGGATGGTCAGGTCATATTCAACCAGCACAGCTTCTGTGAACTGGTGAAGCACCTGCTGGTGGAGCTGGTGGGGATCTCCTATGAGGAAGCCTCCCAGATAGTGGATCGCTCACCGCTGGCAGAGCCAGTGGCCGATGCCATGGGAGTGGCGATGTTCAGCCATGACCTGCCTTATTACTGGGCTATGTTTTTCTACTATGGGAACGGTTATTGGCAAAAGGGTATTCCAGCGCAACCAGAGGATATGGATGCCTATGAAGCCTTGGAAAATAAGATCATGGAGAAATATGACTTAAAGGAGCCGTTTATATGGACATGAGAGAGATGTTCACCATTGACGGTCGCCGCTTTTCTAACATGGCCGGTTTTTATGACGAGGTGGAGCAGGTGTTCATCTGTGGCTTGGATTGGAAGATCGGTCGGAACCTGA
>OHTI01000477.1_pt1 | contig 17227 bp, 12 predicted proteins | sample 1578941 | NCBI WGS metagenome assembly OHTI01 (sample SAMEA3879609, study PRJEB24766) | human gut metagenome | biome: human-associated habitat; feature: feces | place: USA | collected 1985/1987
GGAGGGGGTGGAGTGCGATATGATGTGCGCGGGAAGCGACGGGAGGGGGACGGAGGTCATCCGGCTTAATCCGCACGGGAGGATACTCTGCCACAGGACTTTGATCGAGGCGGCCAAAACCATGATCGCGCCGTCGATGGTCACGCGGCTCAGGCGGATCGCCAAGGACTATGACATCATCCACATCCATCATCCGGACCCGATGGCGGCGGTGGCGCTGCTGCTGTCGGGCTACAAAGGGAAGGTGGTGCTTCACTGGCACAGCGACATACTCTCGCAAAAAGCGCTTTTGAGATTCTATCTGCCGATTCAGAATTGGCTCATCAAAAGAGCTGACACCATCGTGGGGACGACTCCTGTCTACCTTGCGGAATCACCTTACCTTCAGGGAGTACAGGAGAAATGCCGCTGCATCCCTATCGGAATCGAGCCGGTCATCAGCGACAGCGCGAGGGAGCAGGAGATCAGAAATGAATATTCCGGGCGGCGGATCATCTTCTCGCTCGGGAGGCTTGTGGAATACAAGGGGTACCGCTATCTGATCGAGGCGGCAAAGTACCTCGATGACAGTTTCATGATCCTGATAGGAGGTGGAGGCCCGCTGCGGGAGAGCCTCCAGCGAGAGATCGACGAGCTTGGCGTCGGAAGACGGGTCAAACTGCTGGGCAAGGTTCCGCAGGAAGACCTGGCATCCTACTACGGAGCCTGCGAACTGTTCTGCATGAGCAGCGTTATGAAGACGGAGGCTTTCGGAATAGTCCAGATCGAGGCGATGTCTGCGGGAAGACCGGTGGTCGCCACAAAGATTCCGGAATCAGGAGTCTCCTGGGTAAACGAGGACGGGGTCTCGGGAATAAACGTCGCACCACGGGACAGCAAAGCCATCGCAGAGGCGATCCGCACCATCACAGACAACGAGACGACGTGGAAAAAATTCAGCGCGGGGGCGGCAAAACGCTTCGCAGAGAACTTCACAAAAGAAAAAATGATCTCAAGATGCTTGAATATTTACGCGGAAACATTATCTTTGCACTAAGTAGCTCCCACCAAGAGCCATAACAGACAAAATGAGTGAAAATACTATGTCAACAAGAAACGAAATGTCTGCGACATTGCCTAGAACAAGTATGAGTACTATTGACGAAAACCTGAAAAGATTTTATGACTTCATTGCAAGCATATGCGGAATGATTGTCTTCTCCCCGCTTTTCCTTATCATCATGATCCTCATCAAATGCGACAGCAAGGGGCCTGTGATTTTCTCGCAGGAACGGATCGGGAAGGAAGGCAAGCCTTTCACGCTGTACAAGTTCAGGACAATGAACAACTCTTCAGAGGTGGACGGCAAGCCGAAACTCTGCCAGGAGAACGACGAGCGGCTGACCAAGGTCGGTAAGTTCCTCAGGGATCATCATCTGGACGAGCTTCCTCAGCTTTGGTGCGTTGCCAGGGGGGACATGAGTTTCGTCGGGCCGAGGCCGGAAAGAAAATACTACATCGACAAGATAATGGAGGTCAACCCTGACTACGAGCGTCTCTACGAGCGTCTCTACGAGCTTCGTCCGGGGCTGTTTTCCGAGGCCACGCTTACGAACGGCTACACCGGCACACTTGAGAAAATGCTGACAAGACTTGAGATGGATCTGGACTACCTTGAGAACAGGTCGCTGTGGAGGGACACACAGATCATATTCAAGACCGTCACCTCCATTCTTAGCGGTAAGATCTTCTAAGACAATGAGATTGGATTCCACATTAAACCTGCGCCGGATCGGCGGCAAGTACATGATTGTCAAGGCTGTCGGCGGCAAGGCCAACATGACCGACGTGATCACCCTGAACGAGACGGCCGCCCTGCTCTGGGAGAGATTCTCAGACATGGACTTCACGGAGGAGGAGATGGCGGAATGTCTCTGCGGAGAGTATGAGGTTGACATCCAGACGGCGAGGAAGGATGTGCATGATCTTTTGTCGAAATGGAAAGAGTGCGGGATGCTTTCCTCGTCCTGCTGAGGGCGGGTCTGTGGGGAAAGTTTCCTGAGAACCGGGGACTGTTTCCGCTGGAAGAGGAGGAATGGGAGCGGGTGTTCGCCATGTCCAGAAGACAGTCGGTCTCCGGAATGGTCTTTGACGGGATCTGTCTTCTTCCCGAGACGCTTCAGCCTTCACCGGCGGCTTTCGCCAAATGGATTGTCATCGCGGATGCCATCGAGAAGTTCAGCGGGCGGATGAACGCCGCACTTAAGGAACTCACCGGACTATTTGTCAGTGAAGGGCTTAGGCCGGTGCTGCAGAAAGGCCAGGGGGTCGCGGCGCTTTATCCTGAGCCTTCGCACCGTGAGTGCGGGGACATTGATTTTTATTTTCCGGAAAGGCAGCCGCTCCGACAGGCTCCGCGACCGGGAAAAGAATCACCTCTTCCGGTCGCTGATCCCGCCAAGGTGACAGGGGAAACAATGGATGACAAGGCGGTGGAGCTGGTGAGGAGACACGGCGTGACGGTGACGCGGATGCCGGACGGGAGCCAGACCTACGAATGGCACGGCATCGATGTCGAGCATCATTCTGCGATCATCGACCTGCGCTCCCCTGCCGCCATCAGGCTATCCGGCGAGCTGGACGAGACACGGGAATTCGTCCCGACGGACATCGCGGACGGCCTGAGGGTGCCTTCCCCTGCCCTCAACGCCTTGATGCTGAACTCGCATATTCTTAAACACGCGCTCGGCAGAGGAATCGGACTACGTCAGATGTGCGACCTCGCGATGGCATACCACAGGATCAGCGAGGAGGGAAAGATTGATGAATATGGCGGGCGGATCCTCGCGTTCTACCGCCGTGTCGGGATTGTGAAATGGAGCAGGTTGCTGCATTCGTTCCTGGTCGGAGTGATTGGACTGCCGGAGGCGGAACTGCCATATTCAGAGAAGATTGTGCCTTACGGGGCGCTCTGGAGGATCGTGGAGGAAGGCGGGAATTTCGGGCAGCACCGGGAGACGGGTGCCTCGGCAGGGACGGTTGTCTCGGCAGGCCCGGCGAGCGGAAAGAGCGGTGTGTTCAAGAGAAAGCTGGGGACGGCGGGAATGTTTCTGCGGAGGGCAGGATTCTCTTTGCGGTTCGCTCCGAAAGAGGCGTTTTGGACAGTTTTTGACCTTGCCAAGGGACAATTCAGAAAATAATAACGACTTTTGTACAGTCATGGACTTGAGCAAAGGCCGATTCAGAAGACAAATGATGGAGGAAACACGGACATATTCATACAAGGTGGCGGGACTGACTTTTTCGGTCATCGCTCCGGTAGGAATTGACATCGAGGCGCTTCTGCCGTCGTTCAAGGACTTCCGCGCCACTTCGGGGGAGATGTCCGCGCCGGAGCCGCACCGTGAGCTGCTCCGCCTCACGCTACAGGCGGACCCCATTGAGATTCCGTCAGATGCCAAGGAAGTCGAAACGGATGACAACGACATGGGACACACCAGGCTTCTTAGGACAGAGGACGGACGCTACTGCGTCGAACTGAGCGACAGCCTGAACGGAAAGGTCTTGGGTACATTCATAGCCGATGCCTCATTCTCAAGTGTTTACGCATCAATCAGGACTGATACCACCACCGCCGGCAGCATCCTTTCCTCCATGCTCCGGATCGCGTTCGCGCAGGCGGTCATCCTCCGCGAGGGGCTGTCGATCCATGCGTCCGCCGTCGTGTCGGACGGAAAGGCTTATCTCTTCCTCGGGAAGAGCGGCACGGGCAAAAGCACCCACGCAAGGCTGTGGCTCAAGAATATTCCCGGATCACACCTGCTGAACGACGACAATCCCGCCGTCAGGCTGATCGACGGATCGCCCGTCGCGTTCGGCACCCCCTGGAGCGGGAAGACCCCGTGCTACCGCGACGAGTCCGCCCCCGTGGGAGGGTTCGTCCGCCTCAGGCAGGGAGACACCGACATATTCACGGAAAAAGAGGATGTCGCCGCCTTCGTCGCGCTGCTTCCGAGCTGCTCCGTGATCCACAGCGACGCCAACCTACAGTCGATGCTATACGACACACTCACAAGGCTTTCGGAACGGGTTCCGGTCGGAGAGCTCACTTGCCTTCCGGACGATGAGTCCGCCATTGTTTGTCATAAGAATATAAAATCGATCATAAAATGAAGACTAACTTGTCACAACTGCTTCTGATCCCGCTTCTGGGCATGGCCGTTTCCTGCGGATCGGCGAAGAAGTACGTCTACCTCAACGACATGACCCCGGGCACAGGGTATCCTTTTGATTCCGCCCACGAGGCCGTCATCCAAGCCAACGACAGGCTCAGCATCACGGTCAGCTGCAAGCAGCCGGAGCTAGCCATCCCGTTCAACATCCAGAGCGGCTCGTTCAAGATGTCCTCGGACGGAACAGCCTCGTCATCCCCGGCGGCCAACGAGGCGGGCTACAAGGTCGACGCCAAGGGAAACATCGAGTTTCCTATCCTTGGAAACATCCATCTTGAAGGACTTACCTTGAGCCAGGCCTCGGACAGGATCAAGAATCTGATCATCGACGGCGACTACATCAAGGCTCCCATAGTGAGCATGGAGTTCCTCAACTTCAAGTACACCGTCTGGGGAGCCGTGAGCAAGAACGGAACGTTCACCGTGGAGAGCGGCAGAATCACCTTGCTGGAGGCGATCGCCAACGCGGGCGACCTGACCAACAGGGCAAGGCTCGACAGGGTGGCCGTCATCCGGGAGGAGAACGGCGACAAGCGGATCTACTTCCACGACATCCGCAACAGCAACATCCTCCAGTCGCCTTGTTTCTTCCTGCAGCAGAACGACATCATCTACGTGCAGCCTAAGTACGGCAAGAAGGACAGGGAGGACAGGAGCATGCAGATCGCCACAATGTTCATGAGCGCCATCACAGCCGCGAGCTCCGTCATCTGGGCAACCTCGACACTCAGAAAAGACTAGTCCCGTCACTCCTATAATCAACGAATATGCAGACAAACAATACCACCGGCAGAAACGATCAGGATGTCAACATCATCGACATCCTGCTCTTCCTGCTCTCCAAATGGAAATGGTTCGTCGTTTCCGTGATAGTGTTCGGCAGCCTGGCCTGGTTCCAGTACGCCAGGACTCCGAAGACCTATTTCCGCTCCGCCACCGTGATCATCAAGGATCCGTCCAACAAGATCTCCTCGGCGGGACTTGACCGCTACGACAACTACATCAACAAGGTGAACGTCGCCAATGAGATCCTCCAGTTCCGGTCCAAGAAACTGATGCGGGAGGTTGTGAGCCGCGTCAACGCCGACATCGACTACAAAGTCAAGGACGGCCTCCAGATGACGGAGCTCTACAAGAAGTCTCCGGTCTCTGTCCGCTTCCTGGACACGACTCCCGAGACGCGGCTGAGCATGGTCGTGACCCCGGTGGACAGCGGCAAGGTGATTGTCTCCGACTTCGGTACGGTCGACGGCGACAAGAAATTGTCGGTCAGGATGAAGGACACGGTCAGCGTGGAGGGAGTGCGGCTCATCATCGCCCCTACCAACTACTACACGACCTCCTGGATGGGCGAGCATATTCAAGTGACGAAGAACCCCCTCTCGTCGGTGGTCGGCTACTTCGTCTCCAGTCTCGGCATCAGGCAGGAAGAGGACGAGGCCTCGATTCTCACCCTCTCCCTTAAGGACCGCTCCTCCGCAAGGGCGGAAGACGTGCTGAACATGCTGATCTCGGTCTACAACGAGGAGGCCATCAACGACAAGAACCAGGTGGCCATCAACACCGCCGAGTTCATCAACGAGAGGCTCATCATCATCGAAAGCGAGCTGGGAGGCGTGGAGTCCCATCTGGAATCCTTCAAGCGCGAGAACCGGATCGTGGACATCGCGACGACAGCCGGGATGTATGTCGGTGAATCCCAGAAGTACAACACCAACGTGATGGAGCTTGAGACCCAGCTCCGCCTGGCCACCTACATCAAGGACTACCTCACGGATCCGACAAGGGAGATCGACCTGATCCCTGCCAACACGGGCATCAGCGACATGAACATCGAGAGCCAGATCGCCCAGTACAACACCGTGAAGCTGCGCCGCGACAAGCTCATCGAGGACAGCAGCGAGAAGAACCCGATCGTGGAGGAGCTGAACACCTCGCTGAGGGCGATGAAACAGTCCATCATCAGGGCCGTGGACAACATGATCGTCAGCATCAATGTCCGCCGCAACGACGCGCAGTCGCGTGAGTCACAGGCACAGTCCCGCGTCTCGTCCATCCCTACCAAGGAACGCCAGATGCTCTCGATCGAGCGCCAGCAGAAGATCAAGGAGTCGCTTTACCTCTTCCTCCTGAACAAGCGCGAGGAGAACGCCCTCTCCCAGGCGATGGTGGACAACAACGCGAGGGTGATCGACGGAGCCTCCGGGCCAGGCGATCCGATCGCCCCGAGCAGGAACAAGATCCTGCTTCTGGGGCTACTGCTCGGACTGGCCGTGCCGGGAGTCATCTTCCTGATGATCATGTTCCTTGACACGAGGATCCACACCAGAAAAGACATCCAGGGCAAAGTCACCGCACCGTTCCTCGGAGTGATTCCGGAACAGGACAAGGACAATGAGGGTTTCGCCTCGGAGGCGTTCAAGATTGTCCGCACGAACATGTCCTTCCTTTCAAGAAAAGAGAAGATCAAGGTGATAATGTGCACCTCGTTCAGTTCCGGGGACGGAAAGACTTTCGTCTCCGCCAACCTGGCTAAAAGCTTCATCTCCGCCAGGAAGAAGGTGATCCTTGTGGATCTTGACATCCGTAAGGGAACCCTGACCTCACAGTTCGGCAAGCACAGCCACCACCACACCGTAGGCATCACAAACTTCCTGGCCGACTCTGACATAGCGCTGGATGATATCATCACCCACGAGACCGGTGTGGAAGGCCTTGACCTCATCCCGTCAGGCTCCATCGCGCCGAACCCCGCCGAACTCCTGATGGACGAGAGGCTGGATGAGATGTTCGCCGAGTTGAGGAACCGCTACGACATCATCATCACAGACTCCGTCCCTGTCGGTCTTGTGGCGGACGCGACGATCGCCAACCGCGTCGCCGACATCACGCTCTTCGTGGTGAGGGCCGGCCGCCTTGACCGTCGCCAACTTCCTGACATCGAGACCATGTACCAGGAGCGGAAACTCACGAACATGTCGCTGATCCTCAACGGCGCCGACTACCACCATCACGGCTACGGCTATGGCTATGGCTACGGGTACGGCTATGGTTATGGCTACGGCTACGGCTATGTGGATGGCAAGAAAAAGAAACGGAAAAAGTAGCCGCTGATCTTGTAGGGAGAAACATCTTCCTGCTCGGGGATAGTCCTGAATACAAATAAATGTTTTTAAATCACGAATAACGAGAATTTTATACTTTTTTTGTTGCATTTTTTCCAATATAATTTATAACTTTGCTTTTGATTGGTTTAGAGCATTGCAAGACATTAACATAACAATGATAATAAATTAGTTTTCAAGAAAATACTAATAAGAAGACAATATGAAAAAACATCTGATTACAGCGGCTATAGTCGTGCTGGCAGTAACCCCGGCACTTGCCCAGCCGTCAGTGAAAACGGACACAACGGTCAACGTCATCTATTCCGCAGACAAATTCCTGACTTTGGCAATGATTCACCCTACTTGTTTACACCTATGTACGAAGCTTCTTTCAAAGGCACGAAAAGGTGATGCGATTCACCCTGAAAAATCCGCGCTCTTTACAATATATTGATTATCAGAACGTAAGAAAAACGGAATTTTTAGGCTGTCAAAGTCAGGAACGGACACAACGGTCAACGTCATCTATTCCGCAGACAAATTCAAAGTGGAAACCAATCGTTTCAAATATGACTGGTTCATCAACGTCGGAGGAGGAGCCCAGATTTATTTCGGAGACCACGACAAGCAGGCAAAATTCGGAGACAGGCTTGCTCCCGCATTGAACATAAGCGTAGGTAAATGGTTCACCCCGGCTGTCGGAGCGAGAATCGCCTACAATGGACTCAGCATGAGAGGAGCCACCCAACAAGGTCCGGACGAAGCGTTCTCAACAGGAAAGGAGGTTCCCGGAAAGGGCGGAAGCGGTTACTGGCTGAACAAGCAGAAATTCTCGTTCGGTGATGTCAGGATGGATGCCATGCTCAATCTTTGCAATGCGTTCCGCGGCTACAAGGCGGAAGGCCGCTTCTGGAATCCAAGCCTCTACGCAGGTCTGGGATTCGCCTGGACATACGATGAGCCAGGCAACGGCAAGTCCAGATCCCACGAGGTTTCCGCCAGCATAGGAACAAGCAATGACTTCCGCTTGAGCGACGCATGGGCGATAAACCTCGATGTTCGCGGAATGTTTGTCAATGACCGCTTCGACGGAGAGATGGGTAATCGCTGGGGCGAAGGTGTGCTGAGCGCCACGATTGGTCTGACCTACAACATCGCGCCACGCGGATGGAACAAGAGCAAGACCGTTGTCAAGACTGTCAATAACAACATAGCCGACTTCCAGAAGGCTCTCAGCGAGTCCGAAGCAGAAAGGATCAGACTCGAGAAGGAACTCGGCGAACTCAGAGCCCAGCCTCAGATTGTCGAGAAGCAGACCACGATCGCCGCTCCTTACTTCGTGATCTTCGAGATCAACAAGAGCAAGCTCAGCAAGGATTCCCGCGTGAACCTTGGAATGCTCGCCGAGATCATCAAGGCTAACAACATCAAGTACATCGTGACCGGTTACGCCGACGCCGCGACCGGGAACAAGAAGATCAATGACAAACTCAGCCGGAAACGCGCCGAGGCCGTCTACGAATGTCTCACTAAGGAATTCGGAGTTCCGGAGTCACTTCTTGAGATTGGCCACAAGGGTGGCGTGGAGAACATGTTCTACGATGACCCTGCACTGAGCCGCGCGGCAATCACTAAAGCATTGTAGTTCCGCCTCTACCTGATTGACTGACCAAGACGGCGGCATGGCACCTCAAGAGTGCCGGCTACCGTCTCAGTCAGTTTTAAGAGAAGACATTTGGTAATGTCAGAATTCTAATTGAAATAAAGTTTTATGAATAAAATGAAAAACATCAAACGATTCTATGTCTCTCCAGACTCAAGGAGGGAAAGAGTGGTCATGGAAAGTACCGTCTGCGCCGGCAGCGAAGTAACTAAAATTAAATCCACCAAGGAGAACGTCGAGGTGGACAAATGGGATTCGTTCCAGAATGGAGTAACCTTTGATTAATCTGAAAAAACAATGAGAAAAGCAAGCAGAACACTCGCGGCCGCATTCATGGCGGCTATCGTTCTTGCCGGGTGCCAGAACGAGGAACCTATGAATAAAGTGAAGGAGGGGCTTCCTGTAAGCCTTTCGTTCAATATGGAGGTGCCTGAAATGGACGAGATAACCGTCACAAGGGCAACAGAGGAGCAGGAGACAAGAGTCGAGAAGATGGCTATCCTCTTCTACAACGCCAATCAGCCCAACTCGACACCGATCATCGTGAAGGTCAGGAATCTTGGCGAGCCAACAAGAAGGAACAGCAACACCAACTGGCTCTACACGATCGAACTGAATGAGGACCAGCTCACCGTCGGCGACAGGAAGGTGACCAGCGGCGAATGGTACATGTACCCGATCGCCAATTACGACAAGTACACGGTCGTCAATCTGGATGAACTGGCGGGGAAGACGCTCGCCGAGTTCAGGAGCCACACTATCACAGCCTCTGGACGTGACATCACTTCCACGTCTGTGCTGATGTCGGGACACTACGGCGACAAAGAGAACACTACCACCATCACTCTCCAGCCGGGCGAGAACACCTTCGACAAGGTCTTCCACCTCAAGAGGATAGTCTCCAAGAATGTCTTCGTACTCAAGAGCGGGACAGGGGTGACCTTCATTCCGAAGAAGTACAGCATCTACAACTACTCCACATCGTCAACCCTGCTCCAGAGGGATGAGCTGAATGAATATGCCGGTGACGACACCTTCACCAAATTCGAGGAACTTCCTATCGCGGCTCCGGCCGCAGGCGGCGATTACTCTTTCTCGTTCTACATGCCTGAGAATGTGCAGAAGCCGGCTGCCTCACCGACTTCGTGGTCTTACGCCGACCGCGAGAGAAGGGGGAGTGACTACAGCACATTCACCTATGCTCCGGCCAAATCAACCTACGTTGTGATCGAGGGTACTTACGAGGGTCCGGGAGAGAGCGGGACAGACCACGACGTGACAGGAACTGTGAAGTACACCATTCACCTTGGAGACTTCGGCAACAGCACAGATGCGTCAAACAGGAAATTCGGCAACTTCTCCGTGACACGTAACGCAAGGTACACCTACACGATAACGGTCAACGGAGTGAAGAACATCATCGCCGAGGCAAAAAAGGAGAGCGACAATCAGCCGGGAGCCGAGGGACAGATCATCAAGCCGTCCCCGCACGTCATCGTCAACCTTGACGCACACTTCGAGAATGTGCTGCTGACATTCTCGAAGACAAACATCGAGAAATGCATTGTCAGCGGCACTGTACCTGCGGGAGAAGGAAAGATGACATCCTTCACCGTTCAGAAAGGATCAACTGATCCGCACCTTGAGGACGTCGCCTGGGTGAAGTTCGGCAGACCTACCAGTCAGACGGAATTCGCAAATTATCCCGGAGACGCCAACTTGGTGAACATCTACGACTTGATTGATGAAATAAAGGCCGGCACCACGACACACTGCATAATAAGCGGAGACGATGTCTACACGCAGGCCTACGTGGACGAGTACTTCTACAATGATAAGCCTTACAAGGACTTCGTCAACACGGATGACAGGATCTTGTCATTCACCATCGGCAAAGCCCAGATCAGCGCCGACGGACACAGCACCTACATTGAGGGCAGTGGCTTTACACTCCAGCAGAAGTCAATCAAGACATTCTATAAAGACAATGTGGGTAATCCATTCGGATTTGAATCTGTGGAGGAGACACCGGCAGCCGCTTTCACAGGTGATGACGACTATCCGGGAACGGAATTGCAGAACGGATTGAAAAACACCTGGGAGATCATCAACACTAAAACAACCAAGACGTGGACCGACTATGTGAACATTGCCCAAAACGGCTTCACAGGGGCGACTCCTCCTACCTCGGCCAACATAATGACCACTACCGGAACCAATCCGATGTTCGAATGTCTCTCAAGAAACAGAGACCTCAACGGTGACGGCAAAATTGACGAGGACGAGGTAAGGTGGTACCTTCCTAGCGTCCGCCAATGCATCTTCGCCTGGTGCGGTAAGAAGTCTCTGCCTACAGAGATATCATTCGAGACGACGAACTATGCGACAAGTACAAACCTGGGCTTCCGTATCTGGTGGGCTTTGGAGGGTACCGCAATCAGTTCCTGGGCTAATATGGAGACAAATCCTATGATACGATGCGTCAGGAATCTTGGCACAAACTCAACCTCGGGTGAAGTCTCGGACATCACAAGCTGGGACCAGGAGAACTATGTCGTGACAGTGAACGGCCTCAAGGACGAGACCTTGAGAACCAACATGCAGATCGGAGAGTATCCTGAGCACGAGAATTTCGATGCGGCGAGTACATTGCCTAAGGCTTTCAAGATCGCCAGTGCGGATCTGAACATTCCGGCAAGCGGAGAGGACACCTATGCTCCTGCAATCACAGTTGGCGAGCTTAATCCTACTGGAATACCAGAGAGTCAGAGCAACACGACTCCTCATAATATAACTGTTCCGGTAACGATCACTAATTACGATGCGTCTAAGAACTACACCTATCAAATCGGCGCCGGTAATGAAGTAAATGTTACGTTAGCGGAGTTCAATGTCAGTGTTACAATCAACCATACATCAACTTCAAATGGTACGACATCATCGAAAACAATTAAAATAAAGAGCGACAACGGCAATTACACATCTTTCAATGTAACGGTTACACTGACCACAAGAACAGAAGGCTTTATTTTTCAAACAAAATATTACACATACACATACAGCAAGTCTACGCCTCAACAAACAATAGTTACTGGTGGAACCCCAGCCAAGAACACCTTCAAGTACACTGAGATCATGAACGGTGACTGGTGCGAGAAATACTACCAGGAAGGCACCGACGACCTCGGCAAGTGGAGGATCCCGAACGAGAAGGAGCTCTACTTCATCCAAAGGTACTGTGGTGAGGAGATTACCGGCAATCTCGCCGGTTATCCGTCTTCCGGAACCCAAACCGGAACCATGCGATACGCAGCCAAGACCAAATACAATCGAAACCTGATACATGACCCGTCAAATCCAGGTAATACATTCATGATCTACTACCTTCAGAAAGACGGATCGTCAGGTACGCCGATCGTAACAACCGGTCACGGACAGTCCGGTGCGGACTTTACAATCCGATGCGTCCGTGACGCGCCTCAGGGTACCAGATCCTACGACTCCTCCTACAGTAGCGGAGGAACGGGCTTCGGACTGTAGAGGATGACCTAAAGACTTAACCTATGGGTAAATAGATTAAACTCTTTAACACATAGGTTATGAAGCGTACATATTCAGCATCTGTGCTGATGGTGCTGGCGGCACTGATGGCCGCCTCCTGCGCCGACAACAACGAGACGGAGGTACTGGAACAGGAGTCGATCTCCCTTACCGGAGAAATAGGACAGATTCCGGTGACAAGAACCCAGATCGACATCGAGCCGACCGAGGACGGATCCCTTGGGATATTGTGGTCCCCAGGAGACAGAATCGGCGTGTTCGGAAACACCACCCCTAACGCCCCGTTCGACGGCACATTCTCCACTCCTGTGAGTTCCGGAGAGTTCAAAGGCTCGCTGAACACAAGCGACCGGCCAAGGTTTGCCTACTATCCTTACGTGGAAGGGGCGACGGACAGCAGAGCGATCCCGGTCAATGTGGCCTCAGTGCAGTACTACACGGACGAAGCTTCTATCGCCGCCAACGATGTGAAGGCCAGCGACACTCCCGTCAAAAAAGATGGAGGCTATGGGTTCATATTCAAGCCTCTGGTGTCCTTCCTGAAGGCGGAGGTGACATTCGGAAGCAAGCTTGACGAGGTCGCAAGCTCGGAGAGACTCCAGTCCATCATATTCAGACAGAAAGTTGAAGGGATCGCGGCGCCTCGCGCCTGGACCGGTGATTTCACGATGGATCTAACCAATCTGGCTTCGGGTCTTGCCGCTGTTGACGGAAAGACCTCATCCCAGATCACTGTGAAACTGGCGAAGGACAAGGAGGGAGGAATCTCGGTTGGAAGAAAGGCTGTCGTGTATGCCGCCATCGCGCCAGGCATCAAGAAAGGTGACAAGATCGAGATTCAATTATTGACTGACTCCCACAAGGTGTCATTCGAGGTCAATGCTCTCGTAGACTTCCAGGCCGGAGCATGCTACGACATCCCTCTGAACCTTGATGACCTGAAGCCGGAGAACAACTGCACGGTCGAAAACATCAGCACGACTCCACTGGAGTTCAAGAGTTTCGGGTTCGAAATCGCCAAGAACGAGTCAAGCCTTCTGAAGAAGACGGCGGTTCTGAACACCAGTACCTCCAAGACCGAAGTCAAGGCCGCGGAGGATTTCAGCTGCGCGATCGACAAGAACGCCGGCACGGTCTCTTGCTGCATCCCTTACCTTTACAACTTCACGCTTGTACCGACGTTCACGGTACCTGAGGGAGTGAAGGTTCTTTGCAACGGTGAGGTTCAGGAAAGCGGTGTGTCAGGCCAGGATTTCCGGATTCCTGTTGAATATACCCTTGTCAGCGGCACGCAGAGAAAGGTGTTTACCGTTACCGTCACGAACACCGGACTGCCGGTGGTGGTTGTCAACGTCAACACTCCGGGAACAGTCAGCTTCCTTGACTTCGCCATCCCCGCTAAGGGTGCAAACTGGAGCGAGGCCGACGACATCGCTGTCTACAAAAACGGTGTGGCGGACTTGAATAAGGCCGGTTGCAGCATCAGGCTCAGGGGAAACACGTCGTCCAATTACGACAAGAGGCCGATGGCTATCAAGCTGAACAAAAAGGCGGGCATCCTTGGGATGAAGGAGCACAAGAGATGGATTCTGCTCTCTCCGTGGACGGACATGTCACTCATTCGTAACTATCTGGCGTTCAACATCGCCCAGACTATCCAGAACCATTTCATCAACGGGCCTACAGACGGAAGCACCTTAGGAAAGGGATTGGTCTGGAATCCTTCAGGGCAGAACGTCGAGCTGGTCATCAATGGCATCCACGCCGGCAACTATCTTTTCTGCGAGCAGATCAAGATTAATAATAACAGGCTGAAAATGACAAACCCGATATTTGAGGATGTTGTCGAGACAAACACCAGCCCTACCGTGAAGGATTGCAGCTACCTTATCGAGTTCGACAATAATTACGACGAGACCTGGAAATTCAAAACCTCAATGCGTGAATTGCCTTGCTTGTTCAAGGATGACTTCACGGTCACAGCGAAGAATGGCACCACATATGATGGCAGCGCGATTTTCGAGAATCTGAAAACCTACATCAACGCCATCGAGAGCAACCTTACTAATGGTAATTACCCAGAGGCCTACAAGAGTCTCGACATCAACTCAGTGATCGACTACTGGTTTGTCTACGAGATCGCGATGAACGACGAGATACAGCATCCGAAGAGTGTCTACATGTACAAGGACGGGGACGGAAAACTCTGCGCCGGGCCGGTGTGGGACTTTGACAGCCAGAACTTCACGAATGTGGACACGGAAAAGAACGCTTACTACTATCACACATGGAGTTCACTTCTCATCGAAAGGGCCATTAAATATAATGAGACCCCAAGGAGGTACTATATGTGGTGGCCTCTGTTGATGAAGGATCAGAACTACATCAATAGGGTCAAGGCTCGCTGGGCGGATGTCTACCCAGACTTGATTGATGTCGCCAACAGAGTCGTGGAGGAGAGGCGCGCCGCAAACAGGCTTTCTGATGAGTATAACCGAAAGATTTGGAAGGTCGGTAATTATCTGGATGAGCATTGGCTGTGCGGTGACGAGAATATGGAGTTCGACGATGTGATGGACAACCTCAAGTACTGCTACAACAAGCGTCTTGAGAACCTCAACAACACCATCACCAACCTTCGTAAGTGGTAAGTGGAACTGATCACACCACACCGATGAATTTCTGATCTTACCCTTTAATTATTACCGGCAATTTTGCTAATTTTGCGTTCCAGTGATGAGAGGTCTTGCTCAGGCCTCTCACCGCTTTTGTGAAGAGTCATTTCTCCACTATAGGGAACAGTAAACGTAAAAGGTTGACATGAAAAGCTGTATAAGGGAATAATGCCCTTTGGTCAATCCCGACATAAACCTCAGGTGCCATAAGGCATCTGAGGAGAAGAAGAGGATAAGACAGCCCAGATCCGGCGGCACACTCCCGTGGTTTCTCTCGTGAGCAGGAACGCCTGTTTTACTCACGAAAGCCGTCGCGAGTCACGCTCGTGAGCCAAAACGTCTGTTTTGCTCACGAAGGGCGCCTGCGAGTGTAAGCAAATCCGTTGATGACCGATAACAAAAAACCGTTCTTATCGAAATCCGGCATTAGCGAGGTCGGATTGATCTCAGCAAGACATGTATTGATTACAATATCGAAGTTACAGATTTTATCCATGCATCATTGCTTACATTAACTATTATTATTCTGAATGTCAAAACTTATGATCTCAAACATCCAATCGGCACAACATACACTCCATCTGTTCGTTTATAGGCAAAGTCACCAACACCTGTCAGCACCATACAAAAAGCAGGGGTTTTCATTCGGGAGGTGTCTATGATATTTGAAAGTGCCATTAAGGTTTTTGCACCGTCCTCAATCAACTTTTCTCCACCTAACTTTATTTCAATAAGACCATATGAGCCATTACGCAAATGTACCACAGCATCACATTCCAAACCATTCTTGTCTCTATAATGATATACAGAGCCATCCAAGGCATCGGCATAAACCCTAAGATCTCGAATGCACATTGCCTCAAAAAACAACCCAAATGTATTCAGGTCATTAATTAAATCATTAGGACCTAGTCCAAGAGCTGCCACACCAACTGACGGGTCGACATAGTACCTTGTGTCTGATGTGCGAACAGCGGTTTTACTTCTTAAGTTGGGATTCCACGCCGGCATATCCTCTATTATGAATATTTTCCGCAAGGCAGTAAGGTATGAATCTATTGTTTCATCACTTACATCCTCCGGTTCATTTGCTGATATATCGGCAAGGATTGTCGCGATACTTGCTTGAGAGCCTTGATGTCTGGCATAAGAACGCATAATTCTCTTTGCCCGTTCGGCATCTCGTTTTACGTTGTCAACTCGTGATATATCGCTATTTGTTATCGCTTTATAATATTCTGTCGCCTGCAATAGTGCTGCCTTTTCTGTTTTCTTTTGCAAAGCCTTAGGCCACCCTCCACGGCAAACAACAAAAGCAAGCATCGGCAATGTAAGTTTATTCAAAGCTCCTATTTTATCAGGTGTAAGAAACAAATCCGATAGGCTTATCTCACCAGTAGAGTCGCCGGATTCCCACAAACTCATAGGGCGCATGGTAAGCCATCCGTATCTTCCAGCACCTGTATGATGAATATCTTTAGCTTCAGCAGGCACCGCAGAACCTGTAAGCATAAATTGTCCATCTTCGCCTCTATGGTCTACCTCAAATCGGATGGCATCCCAAAATTGGGGAACTTCCTGCCATTCATCAATCAAACGAGGAGTTTCCCCCTCAAGCAAAAAGCTAATATTTGTTTGCGCCATCTGTTTGTTTTGCTGCTGTTTGGTAGGGTCATCCATATAAATAATGCTTTTAGCCTGTTGCTCTGCTGTAGTTGTTTTGCCACAAGCCTTGGGACCTTCTATCAAGACAGCACCCATTGCCTCTAATTTATCACGTAGCAGTTGATCTGCTATTCGATTCTTATATTCCATAGAATTATATTTTGGTGCAAAGATAGTACATTCCTTTGTAATTCAATTCATTTTGAATATTTTTTTGGAAAAATGGCGTATTTATATTTGGATATTTGGCTTTATTTTGATTGGGAATTTGGCGTGCACTTATTTTAAACATTGCACTGCGCGCGAGAAGTAGACACGAAAAGATTATTTCGTTACACGTTGTTT
>OHTI01000478.1_pt1 | contig 17217 bp, 18 predicted proteins | sample 1578941 | NCBI WGS metagenome assembly OHTI01 (sample SAMEA3879609, study PRJEB24766) | human gut metagenome | biome: human-associated habitat; feature: feces | place: USA | collected 1985/1987
CTTTCACTGCAAGCAGTGAAGAAGAGTGGTGTTTCGCAAATGCGAAACTTGAGTTCTTTAAAATACAAGTTATTTGCACCAGCGGTCGAGCCAGTCGAAATAGCTGCGGTGCCAGAAGAGGGCGTTCTGCGGCTGGATGATCCAGTGGTTTTCTTCCGGGAATATGATCAGTTTTGAAGGGACACCCATCATCTGAGCGGTGTTGAAGGCCGCCATGCCTTGGTCGTAAGGGATGCGGAAGTCCATCATTCCGTGGATGCAAAGAATAGGGGTGTGCCACTTGGTCACGTTCACGTCAGGGGAGTTGGTGTAGTGGCGCCTGGCCTTGGCCGCGTCACTCCACGGGGAGCCGGCCTGGAGGATGCCTCCGAAGGTCTTGCCGTCGCCGCGCGGACCCTTCTCGCCGGCGGTGTAGGAATATTCAGAAAGCCCGCCGTTGTCGAAGTTCGGGAACCAGAGCTCCTCGGTCTCGTAGTACATGTACTTCTCGTCGAAGATTCCGGCGTGGGCGATGAAGCAGTCGTAGACATCGCCGTGGATGCCGGCCATGTAGTAGACGCTGAATCCGCCGTAGGACGCTCCGCAGCCGGCGAGTTTACCCACATAAGGCTCGCTCTTGATCTCTTTGGCCGCGCTGAGGTAGTCCTGCATGTTCTGGCCTATGTAGTCACCGCTGATCTGCTCGCACCAAGGCTGCCCGAAGGCTGTGGTGCCCCGGCGGTTAGGAAGGATGACGATGTAGCCTTGATTGGCCATGAGGCGGTAGTTCCAACGGTAGCTCCATCCCTGGCTCAGAGTCCCTTGCGGGCCGCCAAGGAATATCTCGATGGCGGGATAGACCTTTGTCGAGTCGAACTTCGGAGGGTATAGCACCCAGGTCAGCATCCGCTTGCCGTCCGTGGTCTTGACCCAGCGCTCGCGGGTCTCGTAGGCGGTGAGCTGGCCGATGATCCCGCCGTTCTCGTCGGTGATCCTCCGGTGTGATCCGTCCGTCTCGTCCACGGCCACAAGCTCGGTAGGGAACTCCATCGAACAGTAGCTTGTCAGGAGCGTGCTGTCGATGACGGCGAACGGTGAGTTGAAGTCGAACCAGGCGTCGTCCGGCGTGATCCTTCTGATCACGGTCTCCCCGTCGGCCACGCTCACGTTGCAGATCGCCTGGAGGCCTTCCATGAGGGCGTCGAAATAGATGCTCCTGGAGTCAGCCGCCCAGAAGATGTCCGCCGCGTTGTACTTGAAATCGGCTGTGAGGTCACGGATTCCGTTTACCTGGAGGGCATCGGAACTTCCTTCCGTCACGTCCTCCGAGATCCCGGCCACCATCAGTCGCACCTTGTCGGCCTCGTAGCCGTCGCGGCTCATGCTCAGCCACGCGATGTGCTTTCCGTCAGGACTCCAGACCGGATTCGTGTCGTAGCCGCCGCCCATCGGGATCCTTACGGTCCCGCCGGTCGCGATGGTGTAGATGTAGATCTCCGTGTTCGTCGAGAAGGCATATTCACGACCCGTCCCAAGTTTTTTGCAGGAATAGGCCACGTGGCGGCCGTCAGGGCTCCAGCAAAGCTGCTCGATGCCGCTCAGAGGCTCCAGAGGCAGCTCGTACTTGCCCGCACCCTCGGCGAGCAGGTTCTTTGAGTTTTCCTCCGTGACGCTTTTGCCCTCTCCCATCGGGGCGATGTAGGACTGCGGCCTTTCGGTCGTCCAGTGATCCCAATGGCGGTACATCAGATCCTCCGTGACGTAGGCCTGCGCCTTGTCCAGCTTCTCGTCGAAGTCCTTCGGTGTCTTCACGGTTCCCGGTACGGTGCTGGTGTAGATCACCTGTGACTGGTCGGGGCTGAGGGTGAACTCTCCGATCCCGGCCTTGATGTCACTGACCTGGCTTTTGCCTGAGAGTGAGGCCTTTCCGTCGGCGATGTTAACCGCCGAACGATAGATCTGCCCGCCCTGCAGGTAATAGATAGACTTTCCGTCCAGGTCCCAGCGGGCGTTGCTGACGCTCTTCCCCTCCGCTGTCAGCTGGATCTTGTCACCGAAGGCGAGCGCACCATTGTCATTCCTGACGACCTCCGCCAGAAAGAGGTTTCTGCACGAACGGTTCTCCTCGATGGAAGTGTAGCTTACTCCGTAGAGGATCCAGCGTCCGTCCGGGGAGAGCTGCGGATCAGACAGCCGTCCGAGTGACAAAAGTGCCTCAGGTGTCATTATCCCGTCTTCGATCCTGATGTCCGACGGGCCGATGTAGCGGCTGTCCGTCAGATCTCCGTTCTGTTGTGTACAACTCATCATTGTGATTAGCGCCGCCGCTGCAAGGGCGGTCTTTCCGGTTTTTATCATAAATTATAAGTATTGTTTATATGCTTTTTCGAGTTCGTCCCTGACTTCCCGCCTTATCTCCTCCGGCTCGATCACCTCAAGCCTTCCGGTGTGGCGGCAGAATTCCATCGTAAGGTTCCTGTTAGGGATGACTCTTATCCTGAACAGCCTTCCGCCGCCTTCTGCCTCGCCTTCCTCGGTCTGTGAGCGGTGGATCGGAAGGTCCCGGATGTAGCGTGCCTCCTCCTCGGTCACCTTAAATCTGATCGTGACAGGTCTCTCGCCTTCCTTTGGAAAGAATATTCCATAGCTCTGACAGAACAGTCCTTCGACATCGAACCCGTCAGGCATTCTGAAAGGGGTCTCGGTCACCTGAAGGGACGCGATCCTGTCGAGGCCATAGACTCTCCATGCGCTCATGTCCTTGTTGCCGGTCTGACTTTCCGACCTTTCGTGGCAGTAAGCCACAAGGTACCATCTTCTCTCGTGTTCCTTGACGGCAAGCGGCTGGACATGGAATGTCTCCACGGATGACGAACTGTATTTCCCATAGACTATCTCCAGTTCCTTACCGTCCTCCATAGCCTGCATGATCGCGGTGAGGTGTTTTTGCCCTGACGGAATCTCCTCCACGCTCACCCTTCCTGACAGGCGTTCCTTGCCAAGGGAAAGCAGGCTGTTCACGGTGAATGTGTTGACGAGCCATCCAATGCTTTGGTCATTGTCCATCACATCCGAACCGAAGGGAATCGAGTAGCGGTTCGTCCGCCTGTCGCATTCAACGCTGACCCCGAAAAGATCCTCCACGGCTGCTCTGTGGTTGTTGAAAGTCCTTCTTGAGTACTCCTGGTCAAATCTTCGGGCATATTTTCCGCTTAGCTCCCTAAGGGTCAGACCGCGGACTCCAGCCGCCGTCAGCGTCTGGATCAGCCAGATGTATTTCCCGATAAGTTCTGAGACCATGTCTTACTAAACATGGTCAAAGATAGTAAACAAAACTCGATTTATTCAATATAATCACGCAATGGAATTGTTTTTTGGGATTTAGTAACATGAAAAAATAAGTTGCCTCAGATTAAGAGAATATTTTCGAGGATAGATGTCTTGTTGAAGAAAGAAGTATGCCGGTGGCGCTTGACTGATGAGAGAAGACATGTAGACCGAACAAAGATTACCAAGTTATTTTTTTTAAGGACTACTTAATAAGTATATTTGTGGTGGAAATGATGAAAAGAGTAATGAATATGATTCTGAAGGCTGTTGTCCTGCCGCTTCTGGCGACGGCCTTCTGCTCCTGTGCCCTCGGTGAGACGGATGTCATGTCGTCCCTTGACGAGGAACCCGTCGCCAATTATCAGGTGATGGGTACCGTGAGCGACGAGGCCGGCGCGCCGGTCTACGGCATCAGGGTCATCGCTGACTACAGCTCGTCGACCGTCGATCGCGCCGACACATTGTACACTGACCGGGAAGGCCGTTTCTCCAAGTTCCTGTCCGCCCCGCGCGTGGCGATGTTCAGTTTGACCTTCACCGATGTGGACGGTCAGGCTAACGGCGGCGGCTTCAAACCGAAGACTTTGGATGTAAAGCCGTTCCGCACCGAGATGGCGAGCGGTCTTCGCGGCGGCTCCTTCATAGTCTCCGCCGTTGTCGTGATGGAGAGATAGCGGTCGCTTCCTGACCTGGTTTCATGCCCGCTGTCCGCGCCGGCATATTCCTTAAGCGCTCTGGTTTCCCGCGTCCGTATATTCATTAAGCACTCTTGCTTCCCGCGTCGGCATATTCATTCGCCGCCTTCATTTGAAGTTGTTCCGATTTGTTTGAAAAGTCAGAATGGCTTCTTATCTTCGCATTATGATAAGGAACAAGTTGGACACGGATGTGCAGTTTCTGCCGGGAGTGGGGCCCAGAAGAGCCTCGCTGCTGAAGTCAGAGCTCGGTGTGGCCACTGTCGGTGACCTTCTGCGCACCTTCCCGTTCCGCTACATCGACCGAAGCACGATTCAGAGCATCGCCTCGGTCCAGTCCACAAGCGCCTACATCCAGATCCTCGCCCAGGTGGTCTCCTCGCAGGTCAAGGGCAAGAAGCTGAGCGTAATGGTGCAGGATCAGAGCGGAGCGATGGAACTGGTCTTCTTCCGCGGGATCAAGTACACCTATGACCGTCTCAAGCCCGGCTCGGTCTTCCTTTTCTTCGGCAAGCCCAACCAGTTCAACGGGCGCTTCAACATGGTGCATCCCGAGATCGACAACCCTCCGTCCCAAGGCGCGTCAGGCTTCTCCGGCGTGCTGACCGGCGTCTACAACTCCACCGACAGGCTGCGCGGCGGGGGAGTGACCGGGAAAGTGATGAACCGGCTGATGGCGGAGGCCATAGACCTTGCCATCGGCGATGTCGAGGAGACCTTGCCTGAATATGTCCTCAGAGAGAAAGGACTTGTCCCTTTGAGATATGCCATCCGCAACGTCCACTTTCCTTCGGACCAGCTGGCGCTGGACAAGGCCCGCTACCGTCTAAAATGGGAGGAGCTGTTCCTTCTGCAGCTGTCTCTTCTGAAGCAGAAATATGTCCGCAGCCGCTCCGCCGTGGGCATTCCGATGCCGAAGGTCGGTGCGGCCTTCAACGCCTGTTACGGCGCTTTGCCCTATGAGCTGACCGGGGCGCAGAAACGTGTGATCAAGGAGATCCGTTCAGACATGATGAGCGGCCATCAGATGAACCGCCTCCTTCAGGGCGACGTGGGTTCCGGAAAGACTATGGTGGCCGTGCTCTCGGCGTTGATCGCTGTGGGTAACGGCTTCCAGGCCTGCATCATGGCTCCGACCGAGGTGCTTGCCCAACAGCATTTCGCCAACATCACCAAGTACCTGGCTCCCACAGGAGTACGCTGCGAGCTGCTGATCGGATCGACGGGCAGGGCCGCGAGAAAGCCCATCCTTGAGGGGCTGGCCGACGGCTCTGTCGGGATCATCATCGGCACGCACGCGCTGATCGAGGACACGGTAGTGTTCCGCTCCCTCGGGCTTGCCATCATCGACGAGCAGCACAGGTTCGGGGTTGACCAGAGGGCACGTCTCTGGGCCAAAGGGGCCGGGGGAGTGCCGCCGCACGTTCTTGTGATGACAGCGACCCCTATTCCTAGGACTTTGGCGATGACATTCTACGGCGACCTTGATGTCTCGGTGATCGATGAGATGCCGCCCGGAAGAAAGCCTGTCCAGACGATGCTCATCGGGGAGGGCAAGCGCCCGGCCCTGTACAATTTCATGAAGAAGGAGATCGCCGCCGGCCGGCAGGTCTTCGTCGTGTACCCTTTGATATTCGAAAGCGAAAAAGTTGATTATCAAAATCTTGAGGCAGGCTACGAGGACATCGTGTCGCGCTTCCCGTTCCCTCCTTACAAGGTGGCCATCGTGCATGGGCAGCAGACCAGCGATGTCAAGAAGTTCAACATGGAAGCCTTTTCCGCCGGACGGGCCGACATTCTGGTCTCCACGACGGTGATCGAGGTCGGCGTGGATGTGCCGAACGCCTCCGTGATGGTGATCGAGAGTGCCGAGCGGTTCGGTCTGGCGCAGCTTCACCAGCTGAGGGGGCGTGTGGGACGAGGTTCCGAGAAATCCTACTGTGTACTGATGCACGGCCACAAGGTCAGCAAGGAGTCCCGCAAGAGGCTTGAGTTGATGTGCGCGACGGAGAACGGCTTCGACCTCGCCGAGGAGGACATGAAGATGCGCGGCCCCGGGGACCTGGAGGGAACCCAGCAGAGTGGCCTGCCGATCGAGCTGAGCATCGCCTCCCTTGCCCATGACGGCCAGCTGCTTTCGGACGCAAGAAGCTACGCGGAGCATGTCCTGGCGCATGATCCGACTCTTGAAAACCCTGTGAATGCGATACTTGCCTCAGAGCTTAGAAAGGACAAGTACCTTGTCCGGGACTACAGCAAGATCTCGTAGTCCCGGAGGAACGGGTGGTTCCTGTCTTTCTCGGAGAGGATCACCTTGTCTTCCGGAATCCTCCAGTCTATTCCCAGATCCGGGTCATTCCATGCGATCGCCCCTTCGGATGAGGGGCAGTAGTAGTTGTCACACTTGTACTGGAAGATCACCTCGTCGCTAAGGACGCTGAATCCGTGGGCGAATCCGCGAGGGATGAAGAACTGCCTGTGGTTGTCCTCCGAGAGCTCGACGGCCACGTGCCTGCCGTAGGTCCCGGAGCATCTCCTGAGATCCACGGCCACGTCCAGCACCTTTCCTTTCACGACCCTGACCAGTTTTGCCTGCGAGTGTCCGTCCCTCTGGAAGTGCAGCCCCCGCACGACCCCGTAGCAGGATTTGCTCTCGTTGTCCTGGACGAAGTCGATGACTCCGACCTTCTCCTCGAACTCCCTGAGGTTGAAAGACTCGAAGAAATACCCTCTGCTGTCCTGGAATATTCTCGGCTCGATGATCAGAACGCCGTCTATTTCTGTTGGAATGATGTTCATTGTTTGTTGTTGTGGTTTGCCTGTCTTCCGTAGCCTTTGATTATCTGCTGCGGCGCGTCTATTCCTCCGCTATCTTAGCGAGATACTGCCCGTACTGGTTCTTGATCATCGGCTTGGCCAGTTCCCGGAGCTTGTCCGCTGTGATCCAGCCCTTTCTGAAAGCGATTTCCTCAAGGCAGGCGATCTTGAGCCCCTGCCTTTTCTCGATGACCTCGATGTAGGTCGAAGCCTCCGCCAGCGACTCGTGAGTCCCGGTGTCAAGCCAGGCGAAACCGCGCCCCAGTTTCTGCACCTTCAACCGCCCGAGCGCCAGAAACTCCTGGTTCACCGTGGTTATCTCCAGCTCGCCCCGGGCCGAAGGCTTGATCCGATGGGCTATCTCCACAACCTCGTTAGGGTAGAAGTACAGCCCTGTGACCGCATAGTCGCTCTTAGGCTCCCGAGGCTTCTCCTCGATGCTGAGGCAGTTGCCTTCGCTGTCGAACTCCGCCACCCCATAGCGCTGTGGATCGCTGACCTGGTACCCGAACACGGTCGCCTTCCCATCCGACTCCGCCGCCCGCACAGCCTCCTCCAACTGCCGTCCGAACCCGCTTCCCTGGAAGATGTTGTCTCCCAGCACGAGGCACGCGCAATCCTCACCGATGAAGTCCTTCCCGATGATGAACGCCTGCGCCAGCCCGTCCGGCGACGGCTGCTCAGCATATTCAAAACGGACTCCGAAGTCCTTTCCGTTCCCCAGAAGTCTCTGGAATCCAGGCAGGTCCGAAGGCGTGGAGATGATGAGTATGTCCCTGATCCCCGCCATCATCAGCACCGAGACCGGATAGTAAACCATCGGCTTGTCATAAACCGGAAGCATCTGCTTGCTAACCCCCTTGGTAATAGGATAGAGGCGCGTCCCGCTTCCCCCGGCAAGAACTATTCCTTTCATATTCAAGTAGTATTAAAAGTCTAATCCATCGCAGGAAGTAAACCACCTGCCGCAAAAAAACTGTTATCTCACGTTCGAACGAGGCTGCCAACGTTAATATTTTACTTTCCTTCAAGTTTATTGTTTGGGCGACATATTCATGATTCGGCGGATGCAGGCGGTCAGGGAGTCGCGCCAATAGGGGATCGTGACGCCGAAAGTCTCCTTGACTTTGGTCTTGTCCAGGACAGAGAAACGAGGCCGCTGCGCCTTGGAAGGATATTCCTCAGTGTGGCAAGGCCTTATGTCACAGTCGTTTCCGCCGATCTCGCAGATCGCTTTCGCAAAATCATACCACGAGATGGCCCCCTCGTTGGAATAATGGTATATTCCTTTCATGCCTAATTGCCCGCCGCTGATAATCTTTTCAATCAGCACCGCCAGATCGCGCGCGTAAGTAGGTGTCCCGATCTGGTCGAACACCACCTTGAGAGAATCCCTCTCGTGGGTCAAGCGAAGCATCGTCTTCACGAAATTCTTGCCGTAAGGAGAGTAGAGCCAGGCGGTTCTGAATATGATCGAGTCGCACCCGGACTTCTCTATCTCCTTTTCCCCCGAAAGTTTTGTCGAGCCGTAGACCCCCAGCGGATCCGTCGCCCAATCCTCCCTGCAAGGCAAAGGAACGTCCCCGTGGAAGACATAGTCCGTAGAAATGTGGATCAACGTAGCATTCCTCTCCGCCGCGACCCGCGCCAGATTGCCCGCTGCCGCACTGTTCAGAAGCATGGCCATGGTCGCCTCATCCTCAGCCTTGTCCACATTGGTGTAAGCCGCGCAGTTCACGATCACATCCACCCTCTCGGAGTCGCAGACAATCCTGACCGCCTCGATGTCGGTGATGTCCAGGCAAAGCGTCTCCACCCCTGGCAGCGAGATGATGTCAGAGAATATGTAGTTGTCCCGGCTCCCCGCCGCAACATCGCGGAGTTCCGTCCCCAACTGCCCGTTGGCTCCCGTCACAAGAATATTCATGATAACAACCTGTTTTTACAACCTTTATTATTTGTCAAATAGCCGCAGACCACTTTTGGCAAATTTAACCAGAAATCCAGCGTTATCAAAATAATTCGGTCGCAGTTCCCTTATTTAACAATGCTAAGTGTAGCCCGTCTGTCCGTCTGTCCCGTCACCCCTATAACCCGTAGCCCCCTTTTGCTTCCAGGGCCGTTTCGCCCGCCTTTGTTCAGAACAGAATTTCAGCGGGATTCCTCGTGGAGTGGTGTGGAAAGGAGTTTTGGACGCAATCCTGTTTAAACGAATCCTGCGATTCAGACTAATTGAGCGAATAAAAACACATTCAAACCGATCGAGCTAATCAATAGATTCTGTAAATTGATTCTCTAAATTTGTTAACTTTGCGGCTATGGAACAGAATTCTACAAGACCAAGAATATTCCTTTATACTGACGGAGCTTCCAGCGGGAATCCCGGGCCTGGCGGTTATGGCGTGGTGCTTAAATGTGCCGGGCGCGAGAAGGAGATGAGCGGTGGCTTCATCCGCACCACCAACAACCGGATGGAGTTGCTTGCAGTGATAAAGGGACTTGAGGCTATCAAATGGCAGAACGCTGAGGTTGAGGTGTTTAGCGATTCGTCTTATGTGGTGAAGGCGGTGAACGAGGGCTGGCTCCGGAACTGGGAGCGCAAAGGTTGGAAGAAAGTCAGGAACATTGATCTGTGGATGCGTTTTCTTGATGTCTATCGTAGGCACCGCGTTGTCTTCCACTGGCTGAAAGGTCATGCCGGGCATCCTGAGAATGAGCGCTGTGACAGTTTGGCCGTGGCTGCTGGTGCCGGTGCGGTGGCGGCAGGGAAGGTGCTTCCCGTTGATGAGGGCTACGAGCTCTCCGCCGTTTCCGAAACCGGTGCCATCGACTTCAAATGAGAAATTAGTTTCTACGGAAATACGGAAATAATTGCTATCATTGGCTTACATATTCCCTTCAATTTCCTAAATTTGTGGATGGATATGCTCGTTGCTGCATTTGCAGAAGGAGGCTAGAGTAAATAATGGATGAATATGCCCGCGGCTGCCGTTGCAGAAGGGGGGCTGTGGTTAAATAATGAATGATTTATGGAAAGGAATAACAGAAAGCCGATTGTCGGAATAACGCAAGGGGACGGGAATGGAATTGGTTATGAAGTGATTATCAAGTCTCTGGCGGATGCCAGGATTTTGGAATCGTTCACGCCGGTTATCTATGGGTCGTCCAAGATTTTCGGATTCTACCGGAAACTGATACACAATCTTGAGCAGATGGACACTTATGTGATCCAGAGTGCCAAAGATGCCAAGCCGAAGAAGATCAACATTGTCAACTGTCTGCCGGACAACGTGTTCGTGGAACCCGGGCAGTCTACGCCGGAGTCGGCTAAATCGGCCATCCGGTCGTTGGAGTGCGCGGTGGAGGACATCAAGAACGGCGACATTGACGTGCTGGTGACTGCGCCGATCAACAAGAAGGCAATGGTGGCCGAGGGGTTCGGCAACACGGGACACACTGAATATCTCCAAAAGGAGTTCGGGGTGGATGACGTGCTGATGTTCATGGTCTCAGACCAGTTGAGGATCAGTGTCGTGACCGGGCATATTCCTTTAAAGGACGTGCCGGCTTCCATCACGCAGGAGAAGATCGTTAACAAGTTGAGGCTGATGACGGCGTCGCTTAAGAGGGATTTCGGCATCATCGAGCCTCGGATCGCCGTGCTGGGGCTGAATCCGCATTGCGGCGATGGCGGTTTGCTTGGTGACGAGGAGGAGAGGATAATCCTTCCTGCTGTCAAGGCAGCTAATGCTGAGGGGCTTATGGCGTTCGGGCCTTATTCGCCGGACGGGTTCTTCGGGCTTGGACACTATGCTAAGTTTGACGCTACGCTGGCCATGTACCATGATCAGGGGCTTGCTCCGTTCAAGGCTCTGGCCTTTGAGGACGGGGTGAACTTCACGGCAGGTCTTCCGATCGTGAGGACTTCGCCGGATCACGGGACGGCTTACGAGATGGCTGGGCGTGACGAGGCTGATCCGCAGTCGATGATGTCGTCCATCTACACGGCTATCGACATTTTCCGGAAGCGTGAAGCCTTCGACGATCTGCAGGAGCGGAAGATGCAGAAGAAATAAGCGGAAGTGATCTTACGAACAACAATATGAATATGAGTGCGAACCACACAAGGTCGATCCTGATCACCGGCGGTGCAGGCTTCATCGGCAGTCATGTCGTGCGGCTTTTCGTCAACAAGTACCCTGACTACCGGATCGTCAACCTCGACAAGCTTACCTATGCGGGTAACCTCGCCAATCTCAAGGATATAGAGGATAAACCGAACTATGTCTTCGTCAAGGCTGACATCTGCGACCTGGAGGCGGTGCGCAAGGTGATCCGTGATTATTCCATCGACGGTGTCATCCATCTTGCCGCTGAGAGCCATGTGGACAGGTCGATCGTGGATCCGTTCACGTTCGCCAGGACCAATGTGCTTGGCACGCTGACGCTTCTTCAGGCCGCACGTGAGTTCTGGGAGCCGGAAGGCTGGGATGGGAAGAGGTTCTACCACATCTCCACAGATGAGGTCTACGGCGCTCTTGAGCTGACCAGGCCGGAGGGAGATCCTGCCGGCAACGAGTGTGGCGGCGGGCCGTTCGGCGACACGTTCTTCACGGAGGAGAGCAAGTACCAGCCTCACAGTCCGTATTCGGCGGCCAAGGCTTCCAGTGACCATTTTGTCCGTGCCTATCATGACACTTACGGGATGCCGACAATTGTGACCAACTGCTCGAACAATTACGGGCCGTACCAGTTTCCGGAGAAGCTTATACCATTGTTCATCAATAACATCCGTCAGCGTCGTCCTCTTCCTGTCTATGGAAAAGGGGAGAATGTGCGTGACTGGCTCTACGTTGAGGATCACGCAAGGGCGATCGATCTGATCTTCCATAAGGGTGAGGTCGCCCAGACATACAACATCGGAGGATTCAACGAGTGGAGGAACATCGATCTGATCAAGGTTCTCATCAGAACCGTCGATCGGCTTCTTGGCCGTCCGGAAGGGGCGGATGATGATCTGATCACCTATGTCACTGACAGGAAGGGGCATGATATGCGCTATGCCATCGATTCATCTAAACTGAAAAGGGAACTGGGCTGGGAGCCGAGCCTTCAGTTCGCCGAGGGCATCGAGAAGACCGTGCGCTGGTACCTTCAGAATGGTGACTGGCTGGACAACGTGACAAGCGGCGAGTATCTCCGCTACTACGAGGACATGTACAAGGGACGGTAGCGTCTCTACCGGAAGATTAGCCGCAGGTGGAAAAAAATAACTTTCCGCTTGCGGTAAGGTTTTCTGATGGAGGTGCGAGACGCACCTGGCATTCCTGCTGCCTCACGGCCTTGAATCCAAGGAATTCCGCTTCGGCGTCCATCAGCCTTTGCCTGCTAGACAGAAAGTGTACCGCAAAGATACGCATTATTTTGTTATCTCCAAATTTTTTCATGTAATTTCTTGAAAATTTTGTTTACTTGAGGTGCAATAAGTGTTTGTAGGATAGTAAAATCATTTACCTATTCCTTACTTGAAGTACTATTTCAAGTAACGTCAAAAATGCCCCCGGTGACACTTTCGCCACAATCTCGCCGCAATCTTTCCCGATGCCATCGGGGGCGCGGAATCAGATCAATTCCTTAGCACTGGGCAGACACATTTCCGTCCACCGGTTCGACCGTGCTGGCGATGACCTCCATGCTGGTCCTCTCGGTGCCGTCGTTTGCGGTGTACTTCTGCGACCTCAGCCTGCCGGCGACATAGACAGGGAATCCTTTGCAGATGATGTCAAGCGACGGGATCCCTTTATTGCCTTCCCAGGCGGTCACATTGTGCCAGGTGGTCTCTATGACAGGTTCGCCGTTCCTGCCCTTGTAGGCGAAGTTTGTCGCAACGGAGAAGTGCGCTACCCGCGTGTCTCCGACCCTGAGAATGTTGACGTTGCCGACATTCCCCCGGATTTCAAGTCTGTTCAATTGTTCCATGATTCAAGTAGTTTTGAAATTTTGTCTGCCGCAAAGTTATCAAGGGTCTCCGGGGCGGTGAGTGGCTGAAAGAAAAATTTGGTGAGATGTTTCTGAATATTCATAAAACCATATATTTCTTTTGATCCGGCGGGATGTTGAAAGAATCTTTCTTTGAGGAATGATGTGTTTCTTTTGATTGAAAGAAAATATTGTGCGGCTGGAAGAATTTATTTTGCGCCGGGGATGTTGAAAGAAACGAAAAAAACTGTCGTAAGTTTCTTTCAAACTCTTCCGAATGTCATTCAGAAGCGGCATATTTGCCTACGCTGCCTATTCCCGAAGAAGGTGTCGGTGCTGTAATGGAGGGTTGATTATGTATGAGGAAACAGAAGAACAGCAGAGGGGGAGATGTCTGGAGTGCGGTGATGTCCTTCCTTACGGACGGAGCGACATGAAGTTCTGTTGCTCCAGTTGCAAGAACAGGTACCACTATGCCAGGGTGGGGCATCTCAAAGGTGTCCGCCTGAGGACGATCGGGGCGCTGGACCGGAATCATGAGATACTGGACGCCCTGCTCAAGAGGGGAGTCACGTCCATAAACATTCCTGACCTTGGGCAGATGGGCTACAGGTTTGACTGTGTCACATCCTACCACAAGGTCAGGAATCATGATGAATACCGTTGCTTCGACATCAAGTATTTCTTGTCGCCGAGCCGGGTGTTCGGTCTTTCAAGGGTGGAGGTGCTGACTCCGTTCGATCCGTTTAAGAAACGCTAGGCCTCCTCGGCGCATTCGTCATTGCCGGGATCCTTGAACAGGAAGACGAACAGGATTCCGACCACAAGGGCGTAGGCGGCGAAGACGTACCAGGCGGCGGCCCAGTCAGGCTGAGCGGCGTTGTAGACAAAGTGGTTCACTACGATCCCGGCGGCCCATGTTCCGATCGAGGCTCCGAGTCCGTTGGTCATCAGCATGAAAAGACCTTGGGCACTGGAGCGGATGTCCTTGCTGGTCATGCGGTTGACGTAGAGTGAGCCGGAAATGTTGAAGAAGTCGAAGGCTACACCGTAGACAAGGCAGGAAAGGACGAACAGCCATACTCCGGAGCCAGGGTTCCCGATGCCGAAGAAGCCGAATCTGAACACCCAGGCGAACATCGCGATGAGCATCACCTTCTTGATGCCGAACTTCTTCATGAAGAACGGGATCAGGAGGATGCACAGTGTCTCGGACATCTGGCTGAGGGAGATCAGGGCGTTGGCGTTGCGCGCGCCCCATGCGTCGGCATATTCAGGATTCCCCGCGAATGAGGAGATGAATGAGTTGGCGTAGCCGTTGGTGATCTGGAGGGACGCTCCCAGAAGCATGGAGAAGATGAAGAAGACCGCCATCTGCCTGTCTTTGAACAGTGAGAAGGCCTTGAGTCCGGTGGCCTCCATGAAACTGCTGCCGCTGGCCTTCTTGACAGGCACGTTCGGCAGTGTCAGCGCGTAGACGCCGAGGATCAGGCTGAGGATTCCTGAGGTGAAGAACTGGAAGTAGCTGTGCTGGTACTGGATGCCGGACGGATCCTTCATGAAGTTGACGAAGAGCATCGTGCAGATGAATCCGACCGTTCCGAACACGCGGATCGGAGGGAACGCCTTGACGGTGTCCTTTCCGGCTCCCTCAAGGCCGGCGTAGGCGACGGAGTTGGTCAGGGCGATTGTAGGCATGTAGAACGCCACGCTGATCGTGTAGAGTACGTAGAACAGGGTGAAGTTGAAGTCCGGCCCTATCACGTAGGCTCCGTCGGTCAGGCTGACGTTGCCCATCGCGTAGAAGCCGGTGGCGAACATCGTCGTCCCTGCGATCAACTGGCATATGGACAGTGTCTTCTGGGCAGGGATCCACCTGTCGGCGACGATGCCGACGAGGGCCGGCATGAATATGGAGACAAAGCCCTGCGTGGCGAAGAACAGCCAGATCTGCGGGCCGAGTCCGGCCTTGCCGAGAAAACTGCCCATTGAGGTCAGGTAGGCTCCCCAGATGGCGTACTGGAGAAAGTTCATGATGATCAGCCTGAGGCTGATGTGCTTGTTGTTCATAACGTTATTGTGTTTTATTTGTTATTATGCGTATGGCCAAACAAACAAATGTACAAGTTTTCGGCTAAAAATCACTATATTTGAGGGTAAAATTTGGATGAATGGATTTTAGAACGATAGCTAAGGACCCCGGATCAAGGGCAAGGACAGGAGTTTTCACTACGGATCATGGTGAGGTGAGGACTCCCATATTCATGCCTGTCGGGACTGTCGGTTCTGTCAAGGGGGTCTACCATAGGGACTTGAAGGAGGATGTGAAGGCGGAGATCATTCTTGGCAACACCTATCATCTTTACCTTCGTCCAGGTCTGGAGACCTTGCGCAAGGTCGGCGGACTGCACAAGTTCGAGAACTGGGACAGGCCTATCCTGACCGACAGCGGCGGATTCCAGGTGTTCTCTCTGACGAAGATCCGCAAGATCACGGAGGAGGGGTGCCGCTTCCAGTCGCACATAGACGGATCAAGGCACACGTTCACGCCGGAGAACAATGTGGACACGCAGAGGGTGATCGGAGCCGACATCATGATGGCTCTCGACGAGTGCTGCCCGGGCGACGCTGACGAGAGGTACGCCGCTAAGTCCTTGAAGCTTACGCAGGGTTGGCTTGAGCGCTACTTCAAGCATTTCTGCGAGACAGAGCCCCTGTACGGGTACAATCAGGTGATGTTCCCGATCATCCAGGGCTGCGTCTATCCGGAGCTGCGCAAGCGCGCCGTGGACCATGCCGTCAGCCTTGTGGGTGACAGTCCCGCTGTGGGAGGATTCGCGATCGGCGGTCTGGCGGTGGGGGAGCCTACCGAAAAGATGTACGAGATGCTTGAGTTTGTCTGCCCGATCCTGCCGGAGAACAGGCCCCGTTACCATGTTCGACTGCGTGATGCCTACCCGCAACGGACGCAACGGAATGTTGTTCACATGGAACGGCATCATGAATATGCGGAATTCCAAGTGGAGCGATGATTTCTCGCCGATCGATCCGGAAGGAGCGTCGTTCGTCGACCGGACATATTCAAAAGCCTATCTGCATCATCTTTTCATCGCGAAGGAGATGTTCGCCGCCATGATCGCGAGCGAGCATAATCTTGCCTTCTACCTTGATCTGGTGCGCGCGGCCAGGGAACACATCGTGGCCGGGGACTTTGCCTCGTGGAAGGAAGCGACCGTAAAGAAAATCAGTTCAAGACTTTAGGAGCATGGGCTACGGATTGAAGAAGATAGATTGGTACATCATAAGGAAGTTCATCATGACCTTCTTTATCGCCCTTCTTCTCATCATTGGGATCGTCATAATCTTCGACATCAGCGAGAAGATCAACCATTTCGTCGAGAATCATGCCCCTCTTCACGACATCATCTTCGACTACTATCTGAACTTCGTCCCGTATTTCGTGAATATGTTCAGCCCTCTGTTCGTGTTCATTACGGTGATATTCTTCACTTCCCGGATGGCGGCCAACAGCGAGATCATCGCCATCCTCTCCTGTGGTGTGAGCTACAGGAGGATGATGGTGCCGTACATGATCTCTGCACTTCTGATCGCGATGCTCTCCCTCTCGCTTAACCTGTGGGTGATCCCGAGGGCGAATGTCAAGAGGATCAACTTTGAGCTTAAGTACATAAAGCATCGTAACTCTCTGTCATCCAGTAATGTCCATTATCAGATAGACCCCGGGAAGTTTGTCTCCGTGGAGTCTTTCAGCTCTTGGAACAACACGGCCTACGAGTTCACTCTTGAGGACATCGAGAACAACAAGCTGGTCAAGAAGATCTCGGCAGAGAAGGCTGTCTGGGACAGCACTATGGGGGGATGGAGACTGAAGAACTATTTTATCAGGGAATATTCCGACGGCCTTCAGGACCGGGTTACCTCAGGAGAGGAGCTGGACACCGTTCTGACCCTGACGGTGACGGATTTCTACCGTAACAAGAAGACGGTGGAGACCCTTCCCGCCGAGTCGTTGAACCAGCTGATCGCCACCCAGAAGATGAGGGGGGACGCGAATGTGATGTACGCCCTCATCGAGAAGCACACCCGTTTCGCGCTGCCGTTCTCGGCTTTCATCCTGACGTTGATGGGTGTGTGTCTCTCGTCAAGAAAGAGGAGGGGAGGGATCGGTCTCAACATCGGAATGGGTATTGCCCTGAGTTTCACTTACATCCTGTTCCTCAGGTTCAGCCAGATGTTTGTCGTTTCGGGTGCGATGCCTCCGGTTGTCGCACTTTGGCTTCCTAACGTGATATTCGGTGTAATCGCCGCTGTCTTGTACACACGGGCTTCTAAGTAATCATTAAAAAATAACTTGAACATTTTGTATATCTTTATGGTCTATATTTCTTTTCTCATC
>OHTI01000479.1_pt1 | contig 17166 bp, 9 predicted proteins | sample 1578941 | NCBI WGS metagenome assembly OHTI01 (sample SAMEA3879609, study PRJEB24766) | human gut metagenome | biome: human-associated habitat; feature: feces | place: USA | collected 1985/1987
GTGCAGCCTCTCTTCTCGCTGTGATAGCAACAGTTGCGCCCTCTTTTGCGAACATCTTTGCTGTTGCTTCTCCAACTCCTGAGTTACCTCCTGTAATAATAGCTACTTTACCTTTCAAACGATCCATTTCAAAGATCCTCCTTTGTTGTTATAGGTAAAATTATACAATTCTTCTTTCAGTATTTCAATCTATTTATCTATATTTTACATTTTGTTTTATGCTTTATATTTCATCCAAACAAATTCATAGCCTTTCAAAACTGGATCTTTCACTTCTACAATTTCACCATTCACCAAATTTCTAAAAATGCCTTCCTCCTGCATCCACGCAGTCTGTTCATTTTCGCTGAAATTAAACAGTGCAATAAATCGTTCTCCCTTATACTCTCTAAGGATTCCTAAAATACTATCATTGTGAACATCATAAGTATATACTTCCGCTTCCTGGGAAAAGACATTTTCCTGTCTTCGGATCTGTTCCAATCGGTTCAACATCTGAAATAATTGTCCCTGTACAGTAGAAAGATCTTTCCTCTTATCCGCAAGTATCCACTGAAATATTCCTCGATGGAGATACCGTGAATCAGATACTTTTTCAGCATCTTCTTTATAGCTATAATCATTCACCTGTCCTAACTCATCCCCGCTGTAAAGCATCGGGATTCCTGACTGTGTCAACATGTAAGCGTGGAGCATGAGATCTTCTTGAATTGCCGTCTGCATTTTTTCTGCATTTCCTTCAAATCCTGCTGCTTCAATTCCACACATGGATGCTGTTGTTCCACAAAATCGTGCATCTTGAGTTACAGGATCATCGTTATATAGCTCTCCACGGCTGATGCTGTCTGCTATCTTTCCTGTAAAATAATCATTGAGGTAACGCTTGTGGGAAAGCTCTTCCATTCCCCATTGTTTCATTGTATCAAAATCAAGCCCCCACCCGATATCATCGTGACAACGAAGGTAATTCAAAAATGTATATTGCTTTGGCAGACGGCTAACTATATCCATCTGTTTCTTCAAAAGCCGGATGTCTCTTGTCGCAATACTATTCCAGGTCGTCGCCATTGTTGTCACATTATAGAGCATATGACATTCCGGTTTTTCAACTGTACCAAAGTACGGCACCACCTTTTCCGGCTCCATAACCACTTCGCCAAGAAGTATCACGCTCGGACAGACAATTTCTGCAATCATACGCATCATTCTGACAATCGTATGTACTTCTTTCAGATTACGACAGCTTGTTCCAAGTTCTTTCCAGATATAAGGAACTGCATCGATACGGATAATATCCATTCCCTGATTCGCAAGAAAAAGGAAGTTATACATCATCTCATTAAATACTCTTGGATTACGATAATTCAAATCCCACTGATATGGATAAAACGTCGTAAGCACATAATGTCCGATTTCCGGAAGCCATGTAAAGTTTCCAGGTGCTGTTGTAGGAAAGACCTGTGGAACGGTTTCTTCATATCTTGCCGGAATATCACCGTTATCATAGAAGAAATAACGGCTCATGTACTCTCCTTCACCTGCTCTGGCACGTTTTGCCCACTCATGTTCCTCAGAAGTATGATTCATCACGAAATCCATGCATACATTGATACCATTTTCATGACATTTTTCTGTCAATCTGGCAAGATCTTTCATTGTACCGAGATCCGGTCTTACTTTCCGAAAATCTGCCACTGCATATCCACCGTCTGATTTTCCTTTCGGAGTATCCAGAAAAGGCATAAGATGAATACAATTTACATTACACTCTTTCAGATAAGCTAACTTTTTTTCTACACCTTTCAGATTACCGGCAAAGTTGTCAACGTACAACATCATGCCAAGCATTTCTTTTTCCTTAAACCAGTCAGGATTCTTTTCTTTCTTAATATCTCTTTTTTTCAACTCTGTGCTACGCTTCAAGTAGTAATCATGCATCTGCTCACAAAGTTCTGCATACATTGCATCATTTCCATACAACTCCATGTAAAGCCAGCGTAATTCATCCTGATGTTTTTCCATACGCTGTGCAAAGATTTTTTCTGTATTATTCACATTCTTCACCATTTTCTGTTCCATCGTCAACCAATTTATTTTACTCTTTCACAAAACAATACTGATATGCCTGATATTCGCCCGGCTCTATCGGAAGCGGCATGCCGCCATACATAAGTGCAGCTCCGGTGTATCTTTTTCCACTCTTTTCTTCTCGATATACAGCTGTTTCTTCAAGCCCTTGAAGTTTTACATAATTTACTGTCATATTTCCATGAATCACCTGCATAACTATATTTAAAAGAACTTTACTTTGTTCTTTCTCATCTGTATGCACAAACTCCCATGCACAGATTTCTTCTGTTGTCGGATTTGAGAGACGATAGTACAGTCCATTCTGAATGATCGGCGCATAGCTCTTATATTCTGCGATCTGCTCTCGAATTTCCTGCTTTTCTTCTTCAGAAAGTTTCATAAGATTCAGCTCGTATCCAAAAGTTCCGGACATCGCAACAACACCTCTTGTATGAAGTGGAGTCTTTCTTCCCGTCTGATGATTCGGCACTGCTGATACATGTGAGCCTACTACTGACACCGGATAACCAAAGGATGTTCCATACTGGATCCGTAATCTGTCAATTGCATCCGTATTATCACTACACCAGATCTGCGGAGTGTAATACATCATACCGGCATCAAATCTTCCACCTCCACCGCTGCAGCCTTCGATCAGCAGATTCGGATATCTCTGCACAAGACGTTCCAGAAAATCATATAATCCCAATACATAATCATGTAACACTCTTCCCTGATCTCTTGTTACAGAAGAATAAACATCCATCAGGCTTCGATTCATGTCCCATTTTACATATTCGATATTCCCCTGATCCAGCACCTTGCAAATCTGATCATAAATTTCATCTACAACTTCTTTTCTTGAAAAATCCAATACAAGCTGGTTTCTGCTTCTGACCGGATTTCTGCCCGGAACCGTCAATGCCCAGTCCGGGTGTTTCCGATAAAGATCACTGTCTTCTGAAACCATTTCCGGCTCGATCCAGATACCAAACTTCACACCCAGATCATTAATCCTCTTAATCAGATTTCCAAGTGTGCCACCAAGTTTCTTCTCATTCACAAACCAGTCACCCAGTCCGCTATTATCATCATCACGTTTTCCAAACCAGCCGTCATCCATAACTAGCATGTCAATATTGACTTCCTTTGCCGCTTTGGCAAGCTCATAGATTGTATCTCCGGTAAAATCGAAATAAGCTGCTTCCCAGCTATTGATCAAGATTGGACGAATTTCTTCTTTATATTTGCCTCTGCAGATATGTTGTCTGATACAATGATGCAGATTCTGAGATAAACGATTCATTCCTTCTGAGGAATAGGATAAAATCACTTCCGGAGCCTGGAACATTTCTCCTGTTTCCAATGGATAACGAAAAGCTTCTTCCTGAAGTCCCAGCATCATTCTTGTCTGGTTTAACTGATCTTTCAACACTTCTCCCTGGAAACATCCACTGTATACAAAGGACATTGCATAACAATTTCCTTTATCTTCTGTCGTTTCTTTTTCTGCAAGAATCATCATTGGATTGTACTGATGACTGGAGGTTCCTCTGACACTTCCAATCTTCTGTGTTCCATGCACAACCGGAACTCTCTGAACATTTCGCTCCATCGCATGTCTACCATAAAATGTCAGAAGTTCATAATCTCCATAAAGGAAATCCAGACTTGCTGACTCAATTTTGTTTAAATAGATTTTGCCACTGCTTTCATTTTTCACACACACACTTCTTGTAATAATATCCTGTGCAGGAAGCACTCCATAAAGAAGCACCACCTTAACTCCTGTCACCGGATCTTCCATTAAGATTTCCAGTGTCTGTGATTCCTCTTCACTTGCATAAACTGCCGGAAGTCCTTGCAGATTGTATTTTCCATCAAAGATTGTATGACTCTTGTAACGAAGGTCGCAGCTCATACTTCCGTCTGCATTTTCTACTGCAAATGCTGTACTTCTGAAATCTCCGTTCCCGTAACAAGGAAATTCCTGTGGAAGTGTATCCATTGAATACGTACGATCTTCTCCTGCATCATATGGATTTCCCGAAAATCCCCTGTCATAATATGTCAGAAGATAGTCCATACATCCATCGGTTTTCTTCCCGTAATATAGATGTAACAAAAATCCATAGCGATCCACCTGCATCTGATATGTTGTATTTTTTGTCTGTAAAGTAAATGTTCTGTCTTTCTCGCAATATATAATTCCCATATCTAAATACTCCTGTTTTCCATTTTAGCGAAGCAAGATCTGCATTACTGTCTGTTCTCGCTTCGCTATCTTTTACTTTTTATTATTTCACTGCTCCATTAACAACTCCGTTGAGGATATGCTTCTGACAGATCAGATAGAAGATCAGAATCGGAAGCAATGCCAACAGATAGGAGGCAAATGCCAGATTATAATTTGTTCCAAACTGTGTCTGGAAGTTTAACTGTGCCAGTGGAAGTGTATTCCCGCTTCCTGAACCGGACATGATCACAAGCGGTGTCATAACATCGTTCCATGTACCAAGTGCTGTCAGAACTGCAACTGTCGCATGCATTGGTTTCATGATTGGGAAAACAATCTTCCAATATGTTTTCCATGTACTCGCACCATCCACACAGGCTGCTTCTTCCAATGCAATCGGGATATTTGTCAAATATCCTGAATAAAGCAATACATTCATAGGCATATAAAATACAACGTACAGAATAATAACTCCTGCTCTGTTTGCCAGTCCCATCTGCGCCGTCTGTTTTACAACAGGCATCATCAGAATTGCAAATGGCACAAACATTCCGCTGACAACATAGAAATAAATGAATTTATAAAATTTACTCTTCTTATTTCTTCCGATTGCATACCCCAACAGTGAATGAATCAGAATTGAAAGGACAACTGTTACAAGTGTAATAAATACACTGTTTCCGAGAGAATGCCAGAAATCTGTCACTCTCATTGCCTCAGCAAAATTATCAAGGCTCAAATGACTTGGCAAGGAAAGGATTCCGCTGATACTATTCGTCATCTCAGAAGGCTTCTTCAGTGCAATTACGATTGTCATATACAGTGGAAAAGCAACCGTAATCAGACCAAGTAAAAGTAAAATCGTTACAGGCCAGTTTACTCGTTCTTTTATTTTCATTTTTTCCATTACAGCTGTTCCTCCTTTTTCCCTGTGATTGTCATCTGTAATACAGAAATTACAACAATAACGATAAAGAATATCACTGCGTTTGCACTCTGGAATCCAAACTGACCGCCACTCATACCATTGTTATAAATCAGATAAGAAATGGATTCTGTACTCTGTGCCGGACCTCCTTTGGTCAACGCCATGATCTGATCAAATACCATCAGGAAGTTTTTCACACAGAGTACCATATTTATGCTAAAGAATGGAATAATGAGAGGGAATGTCAGATGTCTGAACTTATTCCATCCTGTTGCACCGTCAATCGCTCCTGCTTCGTAAACATCCTCCGGAACTGTCTGCAGTCCTGAAATATAAATAATTGTATTCATCGCAATCGACTGCCATGCACACACGATTACAACTGCGATCCATGCCAGTTTTGTACTAGACAGCATACTGGAAGAAAGGGGCTTGCTTCCAAGCATTTCTCCGAAAGCCGGAAGAATGTATGTAAAAAAGTAATTGAAAATGTATCCTACAACCAACGCTCCGAGAACATTTGGAATAAAGTAGGCACCACGAAACGCACTCTTGAATTTAATCTTACTATTCAGTCCAAGTGCAAGGATCAAACTGATTACATTTGTCACAATCGTAGCTACAATTGCAAGTTTAAATGTAAACAGATAAGAACCTCCGACTCTGCTGTCTGTAAAAAGATCCTGATAATTTCTAAGTCCTACCCAGTCAAAGCTTCCATAACCTTTGAAATTCGTAAAACTGTAAATCACACCTTTGATCAGTGGCAATGTATTAAAACAGAAAAACAGTGCCACGATCGGAATTGTTATCAGAAGAAAGGTCATTTTTCTTCCACTCATTGATTTCTTTCCCATGCTTGAATTCCCCTTCCTTAATCTTCGTCCGCATGCTCTTTCTCGTAATCTTCCACTTTGCGGATGATATCACGGTTATATCTCTTCCAGTCTGCATCAAACTTTGTTAAGAATACATCCACATCTCCTTTCATAAGAAATGTCTGGATCTGTGCATCTACTGACATCTCTGAAGGATAGTAATGATCCTGGTAATCTGCCATTCTTCCTTCTTCTATGAAAGATTTCACTCCATCAAGTGTTGAAGCAAGTTCAAAATCTCCTTCCTTACAAGGAACCGCTTTCTGTTCATCCAGATAACTCTGTACATTTTCATCTTTCAAAAGGAAATTAAGCACTTCATACGCTGCCTCTTTGTTCTCGCAATCTTTCATAACACTGAACTGAAGATCCACACCAGAGTTCAGCTTGTTCTCTGATGCATCATTATTAGCCGGCATTACAAAGGAATCGATATCCATATCCGGGTTCACTGTCTGAATCTGTGGGATTGCATAACTTCCGATCGTGTACATTGCAGATTCTCCGTTTGCAAATGCTGTACAAGCTCCATTGTAATCATAGGCAAATGGATCTTTTGGTCCATAGGCAAGCAGTGCCTTTGTCTTCTCTGCCACTTCTCTGTACTCATTTGAAAATGTTGTCTCTCCTTTGTTCACCTGACTGCAGACATCTGCCGGTGCAAGATCAACGGCGATCGCATTCCACGGTGCAAGACAAGTCCATGTATCTTTAAATCCAAAATACAATGGCTGGATTCCTTCACTCTGGATCTGTTCACAGAGGGCTATAAATTCATCCCAGGTTTCCGGAATTTCCCAGCCATATTCCTCAAACATTGCTCTGTTGTACAGAACTCCTGCTGCATTTGCCACATATGGAACGGCATACACACCGTCCTCAGGTACAAATTCCAACGCTTTATCTATATCCAGATAAGCCTGTTTTATAGAATCCAGACCTTCATAATCTGAAATATCCATAAGCATATCAGAATCTATAAAGTTAGAGAAATTGACATCTCCACCGATTCCAATAATATCTGGAGCGTCTTCTCTGATAAAACGTGTTTTAAGTACTGTCATTGCATCATTTGGAGATTCGATCGTCAAATGAATATCATCATGAGTTGCATTGAATTCTTCTTCAATCTTTTCAAATGTTTTCACTGCCTCAGGTTTATACTGTACAAGCTCGATTTCTATCTTTCCGCTATTTTCACTCTTCTGTCCGCAACCTCCGAGTACCATTGCCGAAGTCATACAAAGCATCAATCCCATGCAAATGATTCGATTGCTTTTTTTATACATTTCCTTACTCCTTCCTTTACCATACACCTTTCATTTTGACACATTCCGGAATATTTCTGTCCTTTTATTCAGGTTATCTATTTGATAATCAAATTCTAACATATCTTTATGCCACTATAAATATCAGAGTTTTTTTAGTTTTATAGCAAAATGCAATTTTTTCATTCATATATTGAAGTCATCTAGCATTTTGATATATAATGCTATCAGAGGTGATTTATATGAGCGACTTACTTTTTTCTGTATTTCCAAATGAAAATTTTGTTGATCTAGGATTATATCAATATGGATGGGAACAATGTGCACCGGCTCACTCGTTCGGTCCTGCAGCAAGAAATCATTACATTTTCCATTATGTAATTTCCGGAACAGGAACATTACTTGCAGATGATGAAAACGGAAACACCATCACTTGGCAGGTAAAAAGTGGACAAGGCTTCATGCTTTTTCCGGGACAGGTCAATACTTATATTGCTGATTCTAAGCTTCCGTGGGAATATACGTGGGTAGAATTCGACGGTCTTCGGGCCCGCGAGATTGTCACAACCGCAGGTCTGAGCCTGAATCACCCCGTTTATCATGCAAGTTCAAAGGAACTTCGCAACCAGATGATGGAAGAAATGCTTTATCTGAGCCGTCATCCCGAAGAATCTCCGTTTCATCTAATTGGACATCTCTATTTATTTTTAGATTATTTCATGCGTTCTGCTGCGACAGTTCATGTGAAGCAAAACGGAAGTATCCGGGATTTTTATATTAAAGAAGCTCTTTCGTACATTGAACAGAATTTTCAGAATGATATTTCTGTAGAAGATATTTCCGCATTCTGCGGATTGAATCGAAGTTATTTCGGAAAGATTTTTCACGATACGATTGGACGTTCTCCACAGGAATTCCTGATCAGTTATCGTATGACTAAGGCTACAGAGCTTTTAAAGATCACTTCACTATCAATTGCAGATATTGGGAATGCTGTAGGGTATCCGAATCAGCTCCATTTTTCACGTGCATTCAAAAATGTCTATGGGATGTCACCAAGAAATTGGAGAAATGAAAACAAATTAGATTAGAGCCAAAATGTTTTGACCATCTTTGTATTCATAAGAAATTTCATCCACAACTACATTGATCTGCAAAACTGTTTTTGCCGGAACTTCTGCCTCGGAAAGAATTCTGTAAAAACACCTTTTTTGGTTATACGAAAGAGATTGAATATGATGCATCCGGCAATCCTGTCTACGCTTCTCTTCATACAGAAATTGAACTGCAAAACAAAACTCTGAAAAATAAGATTGCCCTGGTGGAAGTATTTCTCACAAAAAATGGAAGTGATGAAGTCATTCTCAGCCGTAAACAGAAAATGCAGGTTAATCCGAATACCATAGATACAGCCTATGTGAATCTCACACTCGAGACTCCTTTGCTTTGGGATGTAGATACTCCAAATCTCTACAAACTTCATGCCAGAGTTACCGATCTTGGTGTGTTCAAGACCCACTTTGTTCCATCTGATTTCAACACAACAGATGAAACTTCCGTTCTCTTCGGAGTCAAAACTGTGACAGCAGATATAAGACATGGTCTGCGTGTTAATGGAAAGAGTGTGAAATTAAAAGGTGGATGTCTCCATCATGACAACGGTATGTTGGGCGCTGTCTCTCTTTATGACGCAGAATACCGTAAGATTTCTATGTTAAAGAAGATTGGATTCAACGCAATCCGCACAACACATAATCCTCCGTCAGCTGCGCTTATGGAAGTCTGCGACCGCCTTGGAATGTATGTGTATGATGAAGCATTTGATGCCTGGGGAATCATGAAACAGCCTGGAGATTACAATCAGTTTTTCGACTCTGACTGGCAGAAAGACCTGACTCGCTTTATGAAACGTGACCGTAATCATCCTTCCATTGTCATCTGGTCCACTGGAAATGAAATTCCAGAACGCGGCGGTATGAACAATGGTTACACACTTGCTACCCGTCTTGCAGAAGCAGCACACCGTCTCGATCCGAGCCGTCCGATTTCCAATGCAATCTGTTCTTATTGGAGTGGACTTGATGATGAACTGAATGAAGAGAATTTCCAAAAAATCCTGGCAGAAATTTCCGGAGAAGCCGCTTCGGTTCAAAATGCTGATACTGGAAAAAATGATACCAGTTGGGAAGAATATTCAGAAGCCTTTACAAACGGACTGGACATTGTTGGATATAACTACATGGAAGACAAATACCCATTAGATCATGAGATGTTCCCAGAGCGTGTCATTCTCGGATCAGAGAATTATCCAAAAGAAATCGGCATGCGCTGGCCTATGGTGGAAGCAACTCCCTATGTAATTGGAGATTTTACATGGACTGCTTATGATTATATCGGTGAAGCCGGAATCGGAAAATCTGTCTTCTTAGATCCGGATGATCCTTTATTGAAAATGGGACCATTTGCTCTGATGTCACACAGTTCCGCGTTCCCATGGAGACTTGCCAATGACGCAGATGTAGATATCAATGGTGGATTATTACCGCAGGGAGCATATCGCAGTATTGTATGGGGAAGCGACAAGACTTATTTATACTCCTATGATCCTTCTGTCTTTGGTAAAACTGAACTGATCAGCAGTTGGGGATTCACTGACGTTACCAAGAACTGGAATTGGAAAGATGCAGATCATAAACCAGTTCAGGTTGCCGTCTTCTCAAACGGAGATGAAGTGGAGCTGATTCAGAATGGAACTTCCATTGGGAAACTCACTGCCGGAACACGACTCGCAGCAGACCTTCCAAAGAGTTTTCTCTTTGATCTGACTTATCTTCCGGGAACCTTAGAGGCTGTCAGCTACAAAGACGGAAAAGAACTCTCCCGTGATACGCTGACTACTGCTGCTTCTGCAAAGACAATCCGTCTGATTCCGGAGAAAACTGAACTGTCTGCAAACGGCCATGCACTTGCTTATATCCGGATTGAAATCGTAGATGAGAATGGCGTTGTCGTTCCTGATGCAGCAATCAAACTGCACGCAGATGTAAAAGGTGCCGGTAAACTGGCTGCGTTTGGTTCTGCCAATCCGATTACGGATGAGAATTACACTGCAGGAGACTTTACTTCTTATCGCGGAGTTGCAACGGCGATTGTTCAGAGCGGATATGAGGCTGGGCTGTGTACTCTGACAGTATCCGGTGAGGGATTTGAGGAAAAATCCGTAGAATTAAAGATAAAATAAAATCAAGTACAAACAGACACTATAAGAGCACACAGATACTTTCCGTGTGCTCTTCCTTCATTTATAATCAAAACTGCCCCAATGCCGCATTCAGCATCTTCTCCTGCTCTTCTTCCATCTCTCCTGCAAACATCTTTGCCACATCTCTCAAGGACATGTCATATACGATATCCGGAATTGTATCCACATCCATCATAGAACCAAGGAAACTTCTCGTCTTCGGATTGCTCAGGATCTCCTCCATCGTGGAATCCACACTGTAAGTTTTCTTTAATGGCACTACTGCTTCATAGGTCACTTCATAGTTTCCGGCTTCTACAAGGCAGACTCCATCTTTCACATTTGCAAACAATGGATTCTCTTTCTCTTCATATACACTGTCCGGTGCATACGGCAGACTGATTTCCGCTTCGCATCCGAAAGGTACAAAAAAACGCAACTGTATTTTATTTCCATCCAGTATCTTCCAACTGCTCTGATAGGTTCCACAGGCAGAATCATAGGAAGCATCTACATAACCTAATTCCGCATTTATCTTTGGATAAATCTTCATCTTTCTTCCACCCGGATTCTGTTCTGTTACATCAATACCTGCTGCATGTCTGTAAACCCATTCCAGCACTGCTCCGTAAGAATAATGGTTCAGGCTGTTCATTCCTGTACTTGAGACATGTCCGCTCTCATCCAATGAGTTCCATCTCTCCCACACAGTTGTTGCACCCAGTTTCACCTCATAGAGCCATCCTGGGAATTCCTCATTCAAAAGCAGTTGGTAAGCAATGTCTGACATTCCATTCTCTGTTAGAATATTACACAGAAGTGGTGTGCCTATAAATCCGGTATTCAGCTTGTACTTATTCTGACGGAACAGTGTTTTCAGCATCTTGGCTGTCATTGTTTCATTTTCTGACAGGTGATATTTTAATGCAAGAGTAAGACCTGTCTGTGTCTTGATTGCGCATCTTCCGGTTGCTGTAAAGTATTCGTCCTTCACTACCTTCCACTGCTGATCGGCAATTTCCTGATATTCCTTCTGCAACTCAGATTTTCCTAATACTCCTGCTGCTTTCGCAACAATCTGCGCACTGGCTGCATAATAGACGTCTGCAATATAAGCTTCGTCTGTCGCACCATATACATTTCCTTCTTTTGCTCCCGGACGGTCGAGTGCCAGCCAGTCACCGTAATGGAATGAGTTTCTCCATCCGTGATGCTCGCCATCCACCTTTCTGATATAATCCACCCATGCTTTCATGCTGTCAATCTGCTGTTCCAGTATGGTCTTATCTCCACTGAACAAATAGACATTCCACGGAATGATACATGCTGCATCTCCCCATGCACAAGATGTCTTACTCGGACCAAATGTTGGTACAACTTCCGGTACCATACCATCTGTCAACAGCTGTTCCTGATACATGTCATATAAAAATTTTCTGTAAAACGCATAAGTATCCGCAAGATAACTTGCTGTTGCAGAGAATACCTGTGTATCTCCCGTCCATCCCATTCGTTCATCTCTCTGTGGACAGTCCGTCGGGACATCCAGGAAGTTTCCTCTCATTCCCCACTCTACATTGGAAATCAACTGGTTCACAAGCTCATGTCCTGTCTCTAAGCGTCCTGTTTTCTCATAGTCACTGCAAAGAACAAGCGCTGTAAAATCATCACAGGACAGATTTGTAACGCCACTCACTTTCACATATCTGTAACCATAATAAGTAAAATGCGGAACGATTTCTTTTTCTGTTCCATCGGAAATATAATGATATTCTGACTTTGCAGTTCTCAGGTTTCCATTATAGAAGTTCCCATCCTGAAGCACTTCGCCTGTCTGAATCAGGATTTCAGTTCCTACTGGTTCCTTTACATGGAACTTGAAAATTCCCGTAATCTCCTGTCCGAGATCAAATACTTGTTCTCCTGCCGGCGTATGAATCAGCTCAATTGGTTTCATTTCTTTATGAACCATTACAGGAAGAGATAAGCGTTCCATCAGTCTGCCCTTTGGCTCCTCTGCAAGAAGCGCTGCTGATTCTGGAACATCCGGTAAAGTATCATCTCTCTTCTCCCCATCATAGATATTTGAAAAAGAAATCTTACTTTCCGTTACTTTCCAGGATTCATCTGTCCCAATTACTTCTTTGGATCCATCCACATAATCGACATGAACTTCTGCGATCAACTTCCATGCATCCCCAAAGAAACATTTCTTCTCCGGCTGACTGAAACCAAATCTTCCCTTGTACCATCCGTCTCCGAGAAGAACAGAAAGTTCTCCCCCTGCTTTCATCTGCTCTGTCACATCATAGGTCTGGTACTGGATCCACTGATCATAATTGTTGCAGTATGGAGCCAGATATTCCTTTCCGATTTTTTCTGGTTTTCCGATCTTATTCGAGGTAAAATATGCCTCGTACAGTCCCAGACCACAGATATAGAGTCTTGCCCGCTCGACCTCTTTTTCCGTAGAAACCAACTTGGAAAAGATTGGATGTCTTCCTTCTTTCCAACTACAGGTAATCCACTTTCCGGTCCATGCTTCGTCCTGCTTTGCAGTCTCAAAAAACTGTACATCAGATCCTACTACTTCTCCCTGATCTGTCGTCACGATAACTTTCCAGTAATATCTCGTATACGGTGCTGTCTGAAAATTCACTTTTGTTCCACAGCTGTCAAGTTCTGCTTCCTTTGTATCAAAGAGGATTTCTGAAAAGTCTTTCTCTTTACTAATCAGAATTCTTGCATTTTTCTGCTTCTTTCCTTCACATTCTTTCACTTTCCAGGAAAATACAATCTGTTCCATATAAAATCCAACCGGATTGGTGATATGATTTGTCTTTGCTGCGTAAATCTTACCCATAACGTTCTCCTTATACTACATTACCGGCCATTCCCATACAAATGACCGGTATCCATGAATCTATTTTATTCTGCTTTGTCTGCGGAATGTCGTTCCTGCAGAATTCTTGTCTGCTCTGCCAGTTTTTCACTTGTCAGAGGATATGCTTTTGCAAAAATACCAATTCCAACCACGTTGATGATTGCCGGAAGGATAATCAGACAGAAAATGATTACATTGATTACACTCTGTGTCTGTACTTCAGCTGCTGCATTGAATCCTGCCATCTGAAGCATATATCCCGGAATTGCTCCGCCGATTCCCATTGCACATTTGGAAATAAAGCTGGAAAGAGAGGCTACTGCGCCTTCTGCACGAATTCCCATTTTCACTTCAATATAGTCTGTATTGTCTGCCTGGATTCCATAATTCAACGGTGCTGCGAATCCACTTCCGATTCCTGTGATCAATGATGAAATAATAAGAATCGGAATACTCTTTACATTAATCAGACGGATCAGAGGAATCAGACCTGCAATTGCAAGACCAATCGCATACATCTTTTTCTTTCCATATTTCGCAATGAATTTTGTCACGACCATGGTTGCCGGAAAGATTGTAACACACATTACTAATGACAAAATTGCTGCCCAGCTTAAGTCTCCTAATATATAAGTATAAAAATATGTGTTAACTGCACTGACAATATTGGTTCCAATTGTATAAAGCAATACAACGAGGAATGTAATATATACCGGTTTCTGCGCTAAAATCTGGAATAACTGTTTAATCGTATAACTCTTTTCTTTTTGTGGTTTGATACGCTCTTTTACTCCAAGCGTTCCGATAATCGAACAGAAAAAAATCACTGCAACTGTAATGATGATCAGTTTAATATATCCATCTTTATTGGATGTATCTCCGAGGATCAACGGTGCAGCAACTCCAACAACCAGCGCACCTACCACATAAGCAAGGCCTTTTACCGAACTAAGAGAGTTTCTTTCGTTCATATCCTCTGTCATAACCGGAAGAAGACTGTTCAGGGAAATATCCATAACCGGGAACAAAACTCCAAGTAAAATGTAGGAAACATAAGCAATCGCCAGTTTTCCGGATGGAGCCATCATCGGTCCAAACCACAACATCAGGAAGTTTGCACTGCAAAGAATGGTTCCTACAATTAATGTCGGACGGAAATGTCCAAATTTCGTGTTCGGACAGTGATCGATCACGAATCCAACCAGAGGATCATTTAATCCATCCAGGATTCTTGCAATCAGGAACAATGTGGCACATGCCGCCGGACTTAATCCACAGATATTCGTATAGAAGATCAGCAGATATCCGTTGATGATCGTCATAATCGGTATGTTACCAAAGTTTACGGTTGCATAGGCCAGTTTTTCTTTGAATTTGATTTTGTCTTTGCCCATCTTTCGTTCTCCTCTCCCTTTTAACACAACTCATTCAATTTATGAATAATTTCTTCTATCATCTCTCCACTTACACCTGCAATAGATAATGATTTTAGCGGCAATCCTTCCAAAATTGCCTGAATCATCTGCTGATCCGCCTCACTGATCTCTTCTCCATTCTCTCCCGTCTGCTGCAGTGGTGCAAGTAATTCCATTGTCGCAGCGGCTGTTCTGGAATCTGCAAGAAGTTCTCCAATCGTTGTAGCACCTGTCACCTGGAATGGAAGTAGCTTCTTTGTCGTAAACTGAATCTCACAGCTTACCCGGATATCATCGCTTGCATGCCCTACCAGAAGTTCATAAGTTCCCGAAGGTGCGTACCAGTCTTTGATTTCTTCACTGTAGAAGGACAGATCTCTTGCACTGATTTTCATCTGTGCTTTCTTCGTCTCTCCCGGCTGAAGGAAAAGCTTTGTGAATCCTTTCAGTTCTTTTACCGGTCGGTTTACGGTTCCATTCTTGTCTGCTACATATAACTGTACCACTTCTTTTCCTGCACATGCGCCAACATTTGTAACATCTACTTCTACTATAATCTCATTCTCATCATCCAGTTCTTTCGATGATACTGTCAAATGATCGTACTTAAATTCTGTATAGGACAATCCGTGTCCAAATGCCCAGCGTACCGGCTGTTTCTTTGCCTCATAATAACGGTATCCGACGTAGACTCCTTCGGTATAATCCACTGTCTTTCCATCTCCGCCAAAGGAGAGATAACTTGGATTATCCTCTAAGCGAAGCGGGAACGTCTCTGCAAGTCTTCCACTTGGATTGGCCTGACCGTAAAGTAATCGGTCACACGCTTCTCCGACACCCTGACCTCCAAGATACATCTCCAGGATTGCTGCTGTCTGCTCAGCCCATGGAGTCTCAACCGGACTTCCGTTGTGAAGCACCACAACAAGATTCGGCTGTACCTTAGCCACCTCTTCGATCAGATGATTCTGACACGCCGGAAGCTTCATATCTTTCCGGTCATAACTCTCGGACTCGAATGCATCTGGCAGACCTGCGAAAACAACTGCAATGTCTGCTTCTTTTGCAGCCTGAACGGCCTTCTCTACTTCCTGTGCCTCGATCTCATCCCGCTCACTGGAAAAGCCTTTCACATAAGTTACATTCCTGTTCTTTTCCTGTGCTGCTTCTAATGCGGACACTACTTTACTTGAATTGATATGGCTTGATCCACCGCCCTGATAACGCGGCTTTTCTGCAAATTCACCGATGTAAACAATCTTCTGTTCTTCCTTCATTGGAAGGACGCCGTTATTTTCCAAAAGAACTGCACATTCTGTCTCAATCTCTACGGATTTTTCATGATCTTTGTCTCTGTCAAAGACTGCTTCCGAATGTCTGTGATCCACATAAGAAAAGATTACTTTCAGCATTCGCTCCACCGCACGATTGAGCACTTTCTCGTCCAGTTCTCCACTCTTGACCGCTTCCACAATCTTCTTATCATTATACCCACCAGTTGATGGCATTTCCAGATCTACTCCGGCTTTCAATCCTTTGACTCTGTCGTTGACTGCGCCCCAGTCTGTCACAACATAGCCTTCAAATCCCCATTCGTCTCGCAGGATTTTCGTCAGCAGATCTTCATTCTCGGAAGCAAACACTCCGTTGATCTTATTATAACTACACATTACTGTTTTCGGTTGAGCTTCTTTCACAGCTTCCTCAAATGCCGGAAGATAAATCTCACGAAATGCACGTTCAGATACTTCTGAAGAAACACACATTCTTTTGTACTCCTGGTTGTTCACTGCGAAATGCTTGATACTCGTTCCTACATCCCAGCTCTGCACGCCATTGATGTAAGCTGCTGCCATCTTTCCTGTAAGATAAGGATCTTCCGAAAAATATTCAAAGTTTCTTCCACACAGCGGACTTCTCTTGATATTTACTGCCGGTCCAAGCAGCATGCTCAAGTCCTCTGCCTGACATTCTTCTCCCAGGATTTCTCCCATCTGACGGATCAGATCTACATCAAAGCTGCTCGCTGTTGCACAGGCTGCCGGAAAACAAACTGCTTCCACACTCTCATTCAATCCAAGGTGGTCTGCTTCCCCTTCCTGCTTCCGCATTCCGTGAGGACCATCAGACATCATCACGCTTGGAATTCCGAGCCGTTCCACAGCCTTTGTATTCCAGAAATCTGCCCCAGAACACATCCCGGCTTTTTCTTCCAGTGTCATGGACGCTACCAACTTCTTCAAGTC
>OHTI01000480.1_pt1 | contig 17134 bp, 15 predicted proteins | sample 1578941 | NCBI WGS metagenome assembly OHTI01 (sample SAMEA3879609, study PRJEB24766) | human gut metagenome | biome: human-associated habitat; feature: feces | place: USA | collected 1985/1987
CGCCTGGTGCAGGAACGTTTCGCAGTCCGCAAGGGCCTGGGCACACTGTGCCTGCTCCTGCTCCAGCTCCTCCAAACCCTTATCGGGTATGAGAAACTCTGTGGCAGAATACTCGCCTGGTAGAGGGGAAAGGGTGGCAAAGGTCTGCATCTTGCCCACAGGAGACAGGCGGATGATCTGCACATCCGGAGCATTCAGCAGAGTGGCCATGGTCTTTTTATCCGTGCGGTAAATGTGGATGTCCCAGCCTGCGTCCTTGAGGGAACGCAAATCCGTCGGGGAGAAGCGGCCCCACTCGGCCAGCCTTTCCGCGGCGGCATGAGCGGCGGTCTGCTCCTCCTGCAGCGCTTTTTTGCGCTCCATGCAGGCGGATAGCTCGGAGAAAAAGGCTTCGAATTCGTCATTGGACAGAGGGACCTTCTCCGGGGGAACATTGCCGTACTCCTGCAGCACAGTGACCATCCGGGACAGATCGGCAAAGCGCTGGAGATGCTGCTGATCCGCAGAGGCCTTTTCGGAGAAATGGACGATACCCAGCTGCTGCAGACGATCCAGTAATGCAGTTTTTTCGGCCGCAGTGGTCACAATGTGGACCACCTTCATTTTTTCGATCATTGGCCCACCTCCTGCAGCTTTTTCTTGGCGATCTTACCCCGCACCACGGCGGAGGTCTGCTGATCGCCCAGGTAGATGCCGATGACACGGATATTTTCCTTGGCCTCAGGAATCTTTACCTTTTCGAACAGGTTTACCCGCTGGGCTGTGGAGCGCAGCTCCTTTTCCAGCAGCTCCACCTGGCGGCGGAGAGTCTTGGCCAGGGCGTCCAATCGGGCAATCTCCCGCAGGCGGACAGCAGCCGTATCGACCCAAAGGGGATAGTCCGCCACGTCGTATCGGATCTCCTCAAAGCTTAAATCTCGGAAAACAGGTACAGTGACGCCGGCGATGTTCTCTTGGCCGCATTCCACATGGCTGGGGCGGACGAGAGATTGAAGCTGTTTGCCCTCCGGAAAGCTCTCATTTTCCGCAAAGACGGCCACCCAATCGTCCAGCCCGTCTACGGCGGCCCGGCGCTGCCGCTCCACCTCCTCCAGCTGGGCGGTTACATGCATCACCACAGATTGGAGCTGCTGCTTTTTCAGCTGTAGGGTGGGCAGATAACGCTGAAACTGCTTCAGGCGGTCCTTCTGCACCTTCAGCTCATTTTTTGTGAGTTTAACAGCCATAGGCGCCTCCTCACTCCTGGGCGGAGGGCTTAGGCCATCTCTCCTGAATGAGACTGGTTTTCAGACCCGTTTCATTGGGCTCAAAGCACTCAGCCAAGATCTCCCAGCCCAGATCCAGCGCCTCCTCCAGGGGGATGTTCACGCTCAGATCCATCAGCTTTGTTTCAAACAGATGGCCGTACTTCAGGAGCTTTTCGTCCCACTCGGACATAGCAAAGCCCATGGACTTCTTCTCCAGGCTCTCCTTATAGGCGCTGTACAGGCGGATCATGCCGTCCATCAGCGCCCGGTGGTCGCTGCGGGTCTTGCCGTTGACGTTCTGCTTCAGACGGGACAGGGAGCCAAAGGGCTCAATGTGGCCGTTTTTCAGATAATACTGGCCCTCGGTGATATAGCCGGTGTTATCGGGGACGGGGTGGGTTACATCATCGCCGGGCATGGTGGTTACACCAAGGATGGTGATGGAGCCGGCATCCTCAAAGTCAACGGCCTTTTCATAGCGGGCAGCCAAACAGCTGTAAAGGTCACCCGGATAGCCACGGTTAGACGGCACCTGCTCCATGGTGATGGCCATTTCCTTCTGCGCGTCTGCGTAGTTGGTCATATCGGTCAGGAGGACCAGCACCCGCTTGCCGTCCAGCGCGAACTGCTCGGCCACGGCCAGAGCCAGGTCCGGCACCAGGGTACATTCCACCGTGGGGTCGGAGGCGGTGTGAATAAACATCACCGTGCGGCCCATGGCACCGCTCTTTTCCAGAGTGTCCCGGAAAAACAGATAGTCATCGTACTTCAGGCCCATGCCGCCCAGGACAATCACATCCACCTGCGCCTGCATGGCAATGCGGGAGAGCAGCTGGTTGTATGGCTCTCCGGACACGGAGAAGATGGGCAGCTTCTGGCTCTCCACCAGGGTGTTGAATACATCGATCATGGGGATACCGGTGCGGATCATTTTATTGGGAACGGTACGCTTGGATGGGTTCACGGATGGGCCGCCGATGGGGATCATATTCTCGGTCAGGGCGGGTCCGCTATCGCGGGGCACACCGGCGCCGTCAAAAATGCGGCCCAGCAGATGATCCGAGAAGGATACCATCATAGGCCGGCCCAAAAAGCGGACCGGATCCGTAGTGCTGACACCCTGGGTACCACTGAAGACCTGGAGTGTAACCAGGTCCTTATTCAGCTTGATTACGTTGGCATAGCTTTTGCCCACCAGGGCCAGGTCACCCAAACGGACGCCGGAGGCCCGGACGGTGACCACGTTTCCCACAATGGATTCGATTTTAGTGTAAACTTTCTGCATATTGCTTCCCTCCTCAGCCCTGGACCTTGCTCAGGTAAAAGTCCTTCAGCTTCTTTTCCTGGGCCTCGAATTCCGGCGAGCGGAAATGGGTGTTGTGCCAATCCAGAAACTCCTGCCGAACCTGATTGAAGAAGGAGCGAATCTCTTTCTTGTCCTCCAGGTCGAAATCCCGGGTCAGCACATCGTAAAGTATATCGAACTCGTACACCTGGCGCTCGGGGTCGCAGGCGGCATCGATGGGATCAAAGGAGTTCTGCTGCAGATAGACCGCATCCAGCAGCTCACCCTTTTGGTAAATGATGTAGTCCTCGGCGGAGGTACCCTCCTCACCGATGACCTTCATCATCTGATTGATCTCGTTACTGCGCTTGAGGATGGACCGAGCATGTTCTACTCGCTCCATATCCACCACGCCCTTGTACTTGGACCAGGAATCGATAGGATGGATGGCGGGGTATTTGCGGGCATCGGACCGCTCACGGGACAGGCCGTGGAACGCGCCTACCACCTTCAGTGTGGCCTGGGTCACAGGCTCTTCAAAGTTACCGCCGGCAGGGGAGACGGTGCCGCCGATGGTCACGGAGGCAATCTCGCCGCTCTTGAGGCGGACCTTGCCAGCCCGCTCATAGAAAGAGGCGATGACGGATTCCAAATAGGCGGGGAAGGCTTCCTCGCCGGGGATCTCCTCCAGACGGCCACTCATTTCACGCATAGCCTGAGCCCAGCGGCTGGTGGAGTCTGCCAGCAGCAGCACATCCAGCCCCATCTGCCGGTAGTATTCCGCCATGGTCACAGCGGTGTACACCGATGCTTCACGGGCGGCCACGGGCATGGAGGAGGTGTTGCAGATGATGATGGTGCGCTCCATAAGGGAGCGACCCGTGCGGGGGTCTACCAGCTCGGGGAACTCCGTAAGGACCTCCACGACCTCACCGGCACGCTCGCCGCAGGCGGCCACGATGACGATGTCCACATCGGCATTCTTGGCCTCCATGTGCTGCAGAACAGTTTTTCCGGCGCCGAAGGGGCCGGGCACACAGAAGGTGCCGCCTTTGGCTACGGGCAGGAAGGTGTCGATACAGCGGATCTGAGTCACAAGCGTTTCATCGGGCCGCAGACGCTCCTCATAGCAGCGGATGGGCTGCTTTACAGGCCAGGAAAAGACCATGGTCAGCTCCCGCTGCTCGCCCTTTTCGTTTTCCAGCACCGCCATGGTGTCGCGTACATTGTATACGCCCTTTTCCCGGACGGATTTGACTGTCCACTCGTCTGTCAGGTCAAAGGGGACCATGATCAAATGGGTGAACAGACCCTCCGGCACGCTGCCGATGGCATCGCCTGCGGTGACTACATCACCGGGGGCGACCCTGGGGGTGAACTCCCAATCCCGGTCGGGAATGGGATCCAGATACACACCGCGCTCCAGGAAAAAGCCGCATTTTTCCGCCAGCTTGGGCAGGGGATTCTGCAGGCCATCGAACACCTGGGTCAGCAGGCCCGGCCCCAGCTCTACGCTCATAAGCTGGCCGGAGAGCTCCACCTTGTCGCCCACCTGGATGCCGTTTGTCATTTCATAGATCTGCATGCTGGCTGTGTCGCCGTTTATGCGGATGACCTCACCCTTAAGTCGTTCGTCACCCACCAGGACATAGCCCACTTCATTTTTTCGCACGGAGCCGGAGAAGCTGGCCGATACCAGGTTCCCGTTTACTCCGGTCACAAATCCTGTTACTTTGTCCATATTGATTCTCCTGTTTTGTTATAGGCTGGAAATCTGCTGCCGGATGTTATCCATCAGCCCGTCAAAGGCCTGCTTGCCCCGGTCATACCGGAAGGTGCGCTGGCGCTCCAGAAGCTGCAGCTTCATGGCGTAGCCATAAAGGGCATATTCGTCAAAATTGTGCAGGCCGATCATGTCATCCAAACGGCGAAATTCCAGGTCCAGTAATAGGCGCTCACCCTCCAGGGGATTTTCCGCATTTACTGCCGCTGTTACCGCCTGGACAATGCCTGAGTCCCGATCAGAGGGGACAGGGCAGACCCGGCCCAGCTTCACACTGCGCTGATAGGTCAGCTCCCGTGAGAGAGATTGGTAGAATTCGCCCCATTCGGACAGAAGCGGCCCCTTACCGGAGCGTACCGTCAGCTCCTCCAGAGTCTTATACGTCCCCTCACTCACCGCAGATCTGCATTGAGATAAGAACGTGGCATAGTCCATGGGCGGCTCACCCTGGGTGCGGAGCATGGGCAGACTTGAGATGAGATAATAGTAGGAAGCCATGAGGCACCTCCTTATAGGCGAGTATCCCGGAAGAAGGGCATGAGCATTTCAGCGATCTCCTCATCGGAGCAATCGAAATAACCCGAGCCGTCCTTAGCGGCCAAGCGGAAGCCAGCGCCTACCTTCTTGGAGGGGCGGATTTCCAGGCCATTTTTCAGCTCTTGGGCAAGCTCCTGACGGATGGCATCTGTCACCTGACTTACCTCCACCGTGTAGGCGGACACATCCTCACCCTGCAAAGCGGCACGAATGAGGGTAGCCAGGGTCTGCTGATCCAGTGCCTTGCACACATCGGCAGCCAGGATCTTTTCAAATTCCTTTTGAATCTCCTGATGGAAAGCCAGTACGGCGTCACGCTTGGCCTGCTCCGCACTGAGACGGGCGCTGCTTTTGAACACTTCAATCTCGGCGTTTGCATCCTGACGCAGCTTATCAGCGTCGGCCTTTGCCTGGGTAATAATGGAATCCGCCTGTGCCTTGGCTTGCGCCACAATGGCGGCGGCCTCCCTGTTGGCGCTGTCAATGCCATCTTGCTTGATGGATGAAACGAGGTCCTGAATTTGAAGTTCCATAGTTATCACCTTCTTGATTATGTTTTTGTGCATATGTCTGCATTATAAAACTTTTGCGTGCAGGTTGCAAGTGTTTTTGGCGTGGGAGTCATTGAATATGCTGATAAAAGGCATAACAATATAGAGAATCCACCGACCCCCTGGGGGATCGGTGGATCATAAAGAATGAGAGAAAAAGAGTTTACGCAGCGGATGCGGCTTGCTTTTTGCCGGAGATATACTGGAATACGACAATAGCGGCAACAACGGCCAAACCGATCAGATCGGAGGTCAGGCCAGGGATCATCATGCCGAGACCACCTGCTACAAGGGCAAGACGCAGCACCATGGGAATCTTACGATATAGATGGCCGTTAAGGGCTGCGGCGATGCCGAACAGACCCAACAGGGCGGTAACGGAGATAAGCAGCACATCGTACCACTCAACATTGCCAACAAAGAGCATACTCGGATTATAGGCGAATATATACGGCACGATGAAGGCTGCTATAGCCAGCTTTGTAGCGTTAATACCGGTCTTCATGGGGTTAGACTTGGCGATGGCGGAGCCGGCATAGGCAGCCAAGGCCACAGGCGGCGTGATGTCCGCCACAATGCCGAAGTAGAACACGAAGAAGTGTGCCGCCACAGGGGAGAAGCCCAGCTGGATCAGTATAGGGGCGCAGGTAGAGGCCATGATGCAGTAGTTGGCGGTGGTAGGTACGCCCATGCCTAGCACGATGCAGCACAACATGGTCAGCACCAGGCCAACGATGGTTGCATTACCGGCCAGCTGCACGATAGCGTTGATGAGGATGGAGGCCAGGCCCGTAACGGTAATGCACCCGGCAATCATACCGGCCATGGCGCAGGCCACAGCCACGGTGATGGCACCCTTAGCGCCGGCTGCGAGAGCATCGATGGCGGAGAGAAGGCTGGCCTTCACAGTCAACCACAGGATCTTTCCAAAGCCCTGGCCGTTCATCTGACGGAGGTTGGTGGCCAGCAGGTGGATAAAGCCGATGATAAAGGAGGCCAAGATGGAGAGGGCAGCAGAGGTAGCCATGGTCTTTGCACCGGAGGACACCAGCCAGACAAGAAGTACCAGCGGCAGGATCAGATAAAAGTTCCTGGCCAGATAGCCCCACTTGGGCAGCTCCGCACGGGAAATACCCTTCAGACCCAGCTTCTTGGCCTCCAGATGGACGGCGATAAAGATGCCGGAGAAGTACAGAACGGCGGGGAGAATGGCCTTTACAGCCACCTCGGCATAGGGCAGATCCATATACTCCGCCATGAGGAAAGCGGCAGCACCCATGATGGGAGGCATGATCTGGCCGCCGGTGGAGGCAGCCGCCTCCACAGCGCCGGCGAACTCCGGCTTGTAGCCGGTTTTCTTCATCATGGGAATGGTCACGGAACCGGTAGTCACAGTGTTGCCCACGGAGGAGCCGGACACCATGCCGCACAGGGCGGAGGAGATAACAGCCACCTTAGCGGGGCCGCCGCTGGACCAACCGGCCACACGGTTTGCAAAGTCAATGAAGAAGCTGGCGATGCCGGTGCGCTCCAAAAACGCGCCGAAGATAATGAACAGAACGATGTAAGTAAAGCACACGTTAATGGGAGTGCCTATGACACCGGAGGTGGTGTAGAATAGCTTATACACCACATTTTTCAGCGCGCTGAAGAAACTGGGGTTATAGCTGAGCTGGTTATAGAAAGTATAGATCAGCAGCGCAGCCACAACACACAGGATAGGAATACCCACGCATCGGCGGCACAGCTCTATCAGCACCAAAATGCCGATGACGCCGATGATTACATGGATGGGCTCAATGCGGGTGGCCAGTTGAATCAGGGTAAAGGCATTGATGGCAAAATAGAAAAAGCACGCGGAGCCCACCAGCATCAGCACGATGTCGTACCAGGGCAGGGAATTGACCCTCACATGGCCCTTCTTGGCCGGGTAGGTCAAAAAGCCCAGGATAATGATGCAGCCCACAAACAGGGTCAGGCGCACCTCGGGCAGGGCAGTGGAGAACAGGGTCATATACAGGCAGTACAGGGAGAAAAGGGTCATAATCACCGTAATGATGATCTTGGGGGTGCCTTCCCAAATGCGGGTGGCAGATTCGCGGTCATACTTACGCATGACTTCGTCCAGATCGGTCTCCATGTCACTGCTGCTTTCAGCAGCGGGTGCAGTATCTACCGCAGGTGCCGTCTGGCTTTTCTTTTTAAAGATGCTCAACGGGAGCGTCCTCCTTTAGGCTTATTTTGTTATAGACAGTGAGGACTACGGCGGATAGCCTCCGCCGTAGTCATCTCACTTGACATTTTCGTTAAGAAGTCGAACAGAATTACTTGCCGGCCACGGTGATGTTGTGCGCAGCAAAGTACTCCACAGCACCGGCGTGATAGGGCACGGAGGTGATGGAGGAGGCATACTCCAGGTTCAGCTCGCCGTACTTGGCATGGCTGCTGACCAGGCTGGAGGCGTTATCGAAGATGTCGGCGCACAGAGCCTTGATGGCATCGGCAGGCACATCGTCACGGGCCAGGATCACAGCGCCCACGGCCACGGTGGTGGTGTCGGAATCCAGGCCGTACACGTCAGCCTTGATGGTGCACTTGGAGTAGTAGGGGGAGGACTTGAGCAGAGCGTCGATATGCTCGTCATCCAGGGAAACCAGGGACACGGGCTTTGTGGTGGATAGATCCACGATAGCGGTGGTGGGGGCGCCGGCCACGATAAAGGCGGCGTCGATCTTGCCGTCCTTCAGAGCGTCAGCGCTGTCGCCGAAGGACTGATAGGTGGCGTTGATCTTGGTGAACTTGCCATCGGCATCCAAATCACCGATGCCATAAGCGCTCAGAATGTCTACGGCGTTGAAGTACACGCCGGAGCCGGCCTGACCCACGGAGACATTTTTACCTTCCAGGTCAGCCACGGTCTTGATGCTGGGATCCACGGTGACGATCTGCACCTGCTCGGCATAGAGGGCGGCCACGGTGGAGAAGCAATCAATCTTCTTGTCAAAGACGTTGGTGCCGTTGTAGGCGTAGGCCATCACATCGGACTGGCAGAAGGCCAGCTCAGCGTTGCCGGCGTCCAGTTCTTCAACGTTGGACTTGGAGCCGTTGCCCACCAGACCCACGACGTCGATGCCGGCGTTGTTGGTGGCGTGCTGGGCGATGGTACTGCCAAAGGCGTAATAGGTGCCGGACTCACCACCGGTGACGAAGCGCATCTTGGTCTTGGAGCTGCCGCAGGCAAACAGGCTTAAGGACATAACCAAGGCCAAAATCAGTGCGAAAAGCTTTTTCATAGTAATTCTCCCTTTACGTTTTTTTATCCTCTTTTTCCGCGCAAGGCGGATCACACTTCCGCTATTGTATCGCACTTCCTGACGATTTGCAAGTTATAATTGCGATTTTATTATATTTTTTCTTATGACGGATTTGGATTAAAAGAGTTTTTTTGAACAATATTTTCGTATTTGTTATGAGTTAATAAATGCTTTCGCTTAAATAACATAAATTGATGAAGAATAGTATTAAAATATAAAAAAGCTTTTTGCGAAAAATCTTTCATTATTTTGCAACTGCGTGAAATGAATCTTGCAAAAAATGAGCATCATAAGAAGAAAGGAAGAATAGCGCACTGCAAATAATAAAAATATGGTATGATTTTTAGCAGCTGACCCAGGAAAAAGAGGGCAGATATCCGCTGCGTGAGACAGGCATGGCGATGCATTTTCTCTTGACTTCTGGCAAAAGATACAGTAAAATACCGCTATATTGCAACAAACGATGATGGAGAGTAGTACTCCCGTGCGGGATGCCCAGAGAGGAAACGGTCGGTGTAAGTTTCTGTGACGGCAGGGAGGAAGTCGCTCCGGAGTTTTGCCGCCCAGCGAGAGCAAGCGGCAGCGGTCAGCCGCCGTTATCAGGTTTTGAGTGCGGAGGGGTCTCCTCCGAACACAGGTGGTACCACGGACTATATTTATGGTTCGCCCTGTTTTGCTTTTGCGGCAAGACAGAGCGGGCCTTTTGTTTTGCCGAATTTCGGAAAAGGAGAGTTCACTATGAGAAAAGAATTACCCAAGGTCTATGACCCCCGGGATGTGGAGCCCCGGATCTACCAGATGTGGATGGACGGCGGCTGCTTTAAGGCGGAGCCAAATCCTGATAAGAAGCCGTTTTCCATCGTTATGCCGCCCCCTAATGTCACCGGCCAGCTGCATATGGGACACGCTATGGACTCCACCCTGCAGGACATCCTCACCCGCTTCAAGCGGATGCAGGGGTATGAAGCTCTATGGCTGCCCGGCACCGACCACGCCGGCATCGCCACCCAAATTAAGGTGGAGGAGAACCTGCGCAAGGAGGAAGGCCTTACCCGCCACGACCTGGGCCGCGAAAAGTTTTTAGAGCGAGTCTGGGAATGGAAGGAGAAATACGGCAACCGTATCGTGCAGCAGCAAATGAAGATGGGCGCCTCCTGTGATTGGGACCGCAGCCGCTTCACCATGGACGAGGGCTGCTCCCGGGCTGTGCGGGAGACCTTCTGCGAGCTGTATGACAAGGGCCTCATTTATAAGGGCAGCCGTATCATTAACTGGTGTCCACACTGCCTGACGGCCCTGTCTGATGCTGAGGTGGAGTACACTGATAAGCCCGGCCACCTTTGGTATGTGCGCTATCCGCTTACCGACGGCAGCGGAGACATTGTCATCGCCACCACCCGACCCGAGACTATGATGGGAGACACGGGCGTGGCTGTGAACCCGGGAGACGAGAAGTTTAAGCATCTTATCGGCAAGACTTGCATCCTGCCTATTATGAACCGGGAGATCCCTATTGTGGGCGACGAATACTGCGAAATCGGTTTCGGTACCGGTGCGGTGAAGATGACTCCCGCACATGACCCCAACGACTTTGAGGTTGGCCTGCGGCATAACCTGGAGGTGATCCGGGTCATCGCCGATGACGGCACCATCAACGAAAACGGCGGTCCCTACAACGGCATGGACCGCTATGAGTGCCGCAAGGCCATTGTGAAGGACCTGGAGGAGCAGGGCTACCTCATTAAGGCTGAGCCCTATTCTCACAATGTTGGTACCTGCTACCGCTGCCACAACGACGTGGAGCCCCTAATCTCCGCCCAGTGGTTCGTGAAGATGGCGCCCCTGGCCAAGGAGGCCATCCGTGTGGTGGAGGACGGAACCATTAAGTTCGTGCCCGAGCGCTTCACCAAGACTTATATCAATTGGATGGAAAACGTCCATGATTGGTGCATTTCCCGCCAGCTTTGGTGGGGCCACCAGATTCCTGCCTGGTACTGCGATGATTGCGGCCACATCAATGTCAGCCGCCAGGATCCCACCCAGTGTGAGAAGTGCGGCAGCACCCACTTGACTCGGGACGAGGACGTACTGGACACCTGGTTCTCCTCGGCGCTGTGGCCGTTTTCTACTCTGGGCTGGCCCAATACGGAGTCGACGGACCTGAAGTATTGGTATCCTACCTCCGTCATGGTCACCGGCTACGACATCATCTTTTTCTGGGTGGCCAGGATGATCTTCTCCGGCATGGAGCAGATGAAGAAGGAGCCCTTCAAGACCGTGTTCATCCATGGCCTGGTCCGTGACGATAAGGGCCGCAAGATGTCTAAGTCTCTGGGCAATGGCATTGACCCCCTGGAGATGGCGGAGCAGTACGGCGCAGATGCCCTGCGCTTTAACCTCATCACCGGCAACAGCCCCGGTAACGACATGCGTTTCTATGTGGAAAAGTGCGAGGCCATGCGGAACTTTGCCAATAAGATCTGGAACGCATCCCGTTTCGTGATGATGAATCTGACTATCGACAAGGTGGAGCTGCCCGAGAAGCTGGAGCTGGAGGACAAATGGATCCTCAGCAAGCTTAATACCCTTATCCGCGAGGTCACGGACAATATGGATGCCTTTGAGCTGGGTGTGGCCTCCGCCAAGATCTATGACTTCATTTGGGACACCTATTGCGATTGGTATATTGAGCTGACCAAGACCCGGCTTAACGGTGAGGATGAGGGCGCCAAGCTGGCGGCGGAGAATGTGCTGTGCTATGTGTTGCTGCGCATCCTGGAGCTGCTGCATCCCTTCATGCCGTTTATCACGGAGGAGATTTGGCAGGCTCTGCCTCATGAAGGGGATTATCTGATCCGCGCCAAGTGGCCCGAGTACCATTCTGCGTTTGACTTCCGTGCTGAGGAGCAGGCTATGGAGGCGGTCAAGGACGCCATTTCTGCCGTCCGTGCTCGCCGAGCTGAGATGAACGTGCCGCCGAGCAAGAAGGCGCAGATGATCATCGTCTCCGACCATGCGGAAGACTATCGCCTGGGTGAGCACTTCATTAAGCGTATGGCATACGCCAGCGAACTTACTGTAACAGATGCGTCGCCTGCGGACCTCACGGGCCTGGTCACTGTGGTGACCCATGGTGCCAATGTCTATCTGCCTCTGGCGGAGCTGGTGGACTTTGAAAAGGAGCTGGAGCGTATTGCTAAGGAGCGAGCGAAGGCTGCCGAGAACCTGGCACGCATCGAGCAGAAGCTCAGCAACGAGAAATTCGTGTCTAAGGCCCCTGAGGCAGTGGTGAATGCAGAGCGGGAAAAGGCAGAGAAGGCCCGGGCCCTCATCGCCAAGCTGGACGAATCCGCCGCTGCTATGAGAGGGTGAGAACCGGTACATGTAATCAGATCTTTAAATTTTATAGTAAGGGAGGCACATTTTTGTGCCTCCCTTACTATTTGCATTCCTGCAGCGGCAATAATGACAGAGATATAGAAAAATGGCCGGCAAACCATGCCGGCCATTTTTCTGTATGGAATCTTGAGGAGAGAAAAGAAAGGCAATGAATTTATGCTGCGTTGTGAGCATTACGGTGAGCGGAGCGCTCTTCGTGGTGCATCTCCAGAAGGCCTGCCTTACTGGCAGCCCAAGTGCCGATGGCACCAAAAATCAGGGGTAGATACATACCGGCCTCACGGATAGGTGCGTCAGCAGCTATCATCAGGAAAGCGGTGGCAACGACAAGGATTAGTGAAACGATAGAAATCATAATATAAGCGTCCATATTTTTCATAATAATGCCTCCTAAAAAATGGATCAACTTAAAACTATTTTCTGTTTGCAGTTGTATAGTAGGATTATTAACAAGAAAAGTAAAGCGCCAAATCATTATAATTAATATCAGTAACACTTATAACTGAGAGCCATATAAGAAAAATGTATTTTTTAACGGCAACAAGGTTCTTCGACAAAAAGATACCGGAGAAAAAAGTATAATCATCGTAGGCTGATGCCTACGGTGAATTTTATACAGGAAGTGATGAAGAATGCAAGTGAAAGCAGAGAGCGTAGATCGCAGGCTGCGGCTACGCCTGTATGGCGAGTTGGATCACCATGCCGCCCGACAGCTTATGAAAAGCATCGCGGACGAACTGGAATATGCGCTGCCGCTGGAGGTGGTATTGGATTTTTCCGGTGTGACCTTTATGGACAGCTCCGGCATTGCCGTAGCGCTGCATACACTGCAGCAGGTAAAGCGATTGGGCGGAAAAATGTGGATTGCAAATCCATCGCAACAGGCAAAAAAGGTGTTTTTTGCAGCCGGGATCCAAAGAATGATCGGAATGGAGGATGCATATGAAAAGTGAAAATCAGGTGGTACTGGAGTTTCCCAGCCGCAGCAGCAATGAAGCATTCGCCCGAGTAGCGGCGGCGGGCTTTGCCATGCAGTTAGACCCCACCCTGGAGGAGCTGGGTGACATCAAAACGGCGGTCAGTGAGTCAGTGACCAACGCCATTGTTCATGGCTATCCGGAGAATTTTGGACGGATCGTCATGAAGCTGCGGATCCGAGAGGGAAACATTCTGGAGATCGTGGTCAAGGATTGGGGTGTGGGTATTGCGGATGTGGAGCAGGCTCGAAAGCCCATGTTTACAACCGGGAACGATGAGCGCAGCGGCATGGGCTTTACCATTATGGAGAGCTTTATGGACACGCTGCGGGTGCGGTCTGCACCGCAGAAGGGGACTACCGTGACTATGCGCAAGCGGATCTCCACCCGGGTGGGGGATCGAAAATGAGTGACAGCAGATTGGCCCTGCTGGATAGGGCGCAGTCAGGGGACAGCGATGCCTGCGAAAAGATGCTGATGGAAAACAGCGGGCTGATCTGGTCTGTGGTGCGGCGGTACTACGGCCTTGGGGCAGATCCGGAGGATCTGTACCAGCTTGGATGCATTGGATTTATAAAGGCAGTAAAGGGATTTGATATTACATATGGAACGCAGTTTTCCACCTATGCGGTGCCAAAGATCGCGGGAGAAATTCGACGATTTTTAAGGGATGATGGGCCGATGAAGGTGGGGCGCACACTGCGGGAGAGAGGGCAAGGCATTTGGGCGGCCCGACAGAGGCTGCGCACCGCCTTGGGCCGGGAGCCGAAACTATCGGAGGTCGCAGCCGAGACCGGATGGAGCGTCGAGGAGATTGCAACAGCGGAGCTGGCCGTCTCCACACCGGAGTCGCTGCAGCAGGAGACGGCTGGTGGACTAACACTGGAATCCACTCTGGGGACGGATGCACCGGAGGAATCCTTGGTCGAAAAAATCGCGCTCCGGGAGGCCATACGGACCCTTCCGGAGCGTGAGCAGGAAACAATTTATCTGCGTTTTTTCAAATGCATGACCCAGGAGCAGACAGCGCGTATCCTGGGAGTGTCGCAGGTGCAGATATCTCGTCTGGAACGGAAGGGGGTAGCACATCTGCGGGAGATACTTCGGGAGTGAAAGAGCTCTCCGATTGAAACTCCGTCATGGTACAGCGGTAGCGTTTGGGTAAAAATGTGTTTTGGCAGCGCGGATTATACCGATCTTCGATGGCAACGGTGTCAAAAAATGTCTTCCACAATTTGCGGTATTGAGCTTCCTGTGCATCTGGTGGTGCAAGAGTGATGGAATCGACCTGCATGATACGGGATCGGCCTCCGCAGTATAAAAGCAGTTCCCCATGTGTGCGGTCATACAGAAAAAAGGGTTCATTGGCATAGCGGCTGCAGAAGTAGCCCCGCAGAAATGGCAGCACCCGATTTTTGGGTTCGATCTCAGCGCCTAATATGCCACCAAAGTCGGAGAATCGCACAAAGCCTCGGAGCTTCTCCAGCTCACCGGATAAATGACGGACAGCCTTATATAACGGGAAGCAGGCTTCATCGGAGGTGCGGCGCAAAAATTGCGGGCCATCGGCATAGAGCTTTTGGATGAAACGGTACAAACAGGCTTCTCTGTCCGCCATGCAGGTATGAAAGGCCCGGTAGAGCAGGCGCGCCGCCCGGGCAGAGCGGCTTTCGATGCTGCGCAGGATACGGCTGCTATGTGTGAGATCTGTTTTCACACAGCGAACGGGATAAAGAGTGAGAACAGAAAATTCCTCATTGCTGAAAAAAGCGATGGGGAATTCTTTGTTTACATAACTTTCGTAAAGACAGCAAAGAAATCCTTCGTAGCTGTCGTCATATTCATAAACCATATTGATCCAAGGCATTGTGTTCACCCCGTTGCGTCAAAGAGAGACAGCTGCTGGGCGGCTGAAGCAGGCAGACTGCCGCGCTCTACGGCCTGCAGCTGAAAGGCCAGGGTATCGGCGGTGAAATGAAGCCCTTCCCGCATACGTCCGCCGCATAGGATAAAAAACTGCGCTCTCTTGAGTACGATCCCCATTTTTTTCAGGTCATCAAAGTGGAGAAGGCCCGTTCGCCGGGCGGAAAGTATGCGCCGGGCGCCGGTGGGGCCGATACCGGGAACGCGCAGAAGCCGGCCTAAGTCGGCGGTCATGATCTCCACAGGAAACTGCTCCGGATGGGTGATGGCCCAGTAGCATTTCGGATCCAGCATAGGGTCAAAATTCGGGTGCTGGTCATCCAAAAGCTCATCGGCCCGGAAGCCATAAAACCGCAGGAGCCAATCTGCCTGATACAGCCTGTGCTCCCGCAGAAGCGGCGGCTTAGTGTGCAGGTCGGGAAGCAACGGATTTTCCACAATGGGCACATATGCGGAATAGAAGACCCGCTTCAGCCGATAACGGTCATACAACGATTCCGTTAGGTGCAAGATGTGCCGGTCGCTATCCTCCGTGGCGCCCACAATGAGCTGTGTGCTCTGCCCGGCCGGAGCAAAAGCAGGGGCGTGACGGTACTTCACAAGCTCCTCTTTATTTTGCCGACCCTGAGCCTCAATGAGCCGCATAGGCGCAAGAATGGCAGCCTTGCTCTTGTCTGGGGCCAGTGCAGCCAATCCTTTTTGGGACGGCAGTTCGATATTCACGCTGAGCCGGTCCGCCAGATACCCCAGCTGCTGCACCAGCTCCGGGCTTGTACCGGGGATGGCCTTGGCGTGAATATAGCCGTTGAAGGCAAATTCCCGCCGCAGAAGGCGTAGCGTCTCAATCATGCGCAGGGTGGTATAGTCCGGGTCGCGCAGGACGCCACTGGAGAGAAAAAGCCCCTCAATATAATTGCGACGATAGAACTGAACGGTCAGCTCGGCCAGCTCCCGGGGGGTAAAGGCGGTGCGACGGGTATCATTGCTGCGGCGATTAATGCAGTATTTGCAATCGTACACACAGTAATTGGTCATGAGTACCTTCAGCAGCGAGATACAGCGCCCGTCAGCGGAAAAGCTGTGGCAGCAGCCAGCGATGGAAGAAGATGTGTTGCCGATCATCCCGGGGCGAGAGCCGCGTATAACACCGCTGGATGTGCAGGAGGCGTCATATTTTGCGGCATCGGTAAGAATGGTCAGCTTATCCAGCAGATTCATTTCAGGTGGCACTGCGCCGCCTGCGGGGCTGATCTACCCGCTCAATCAGACGCATGAGCTGGCCGGAAAAGGCAGCCACGCCGATAATTGTTATGATCCATCCGAAAGTCGTCATAGTAAGCTCCTCCAAATAAAACTTTTGTTCTACTAAGGATTATAAATCGAACAAGAGTTCTTGTCAATAGGGAATCGAACAAAAATTCTAATTTTTATTTAGGCGGTTGACCGAAGGAAAGAATTGATATAAAATAGGAAAGAATTCAATAGAGAGAGGCCTATATGAACGAATTAGAAAGACGATTTATAGCCGCCCGGCGCAAGGCTATTGAGCTGGACTATCAGCGGCTCAATCCTATGCAGCGGGAGGGTGTGCTGACCACCGAGGGTCCTTTGCTGCTGCTGGCGGGGGCAGGCTCCGGTAAGACCACGGTGCTCATTAACCGGGTTGCAAACCTGCTTCGCTATGGGCGGGGCAGCGACACGGAGGAGATCCCCATTCCCATCTCCGAGGATGAGGCGGCGTTTCTTGAGCAGTATATCAAGGATCCCCAGGAGGAAATGCGGCCCGTGATGCAGTATCTGTGTGCTGTGCAGCCGGCCCGGCCCTGGGAGGTGCTGGCCATCACCTTTACCAACAAGGCCGCGGGCGAATTGAAAAACACGGAATCATTTTGCCAGATGAGTTCTTCTTATTTTGTTGCAGATAACAAGCTTTACTGGTATGAAAAAGAAAATGCTTCTCTTTGTTGCCGAAAACTGAATTCTTCCAGCTGCGAAGTTCTTGTGCAAGACATTGCACTTGCAGAAAACGAAAAAGCATTTTTATCTTTTGTGTTTTATCCATACATCTTTCTGGAAATTGGCGATTTCTCTAACAACCACGGAAAATTTTATTATAGA
>OHTI01000488.1_pt1 | contig 16737 bp, 7 predicted proteins | sample 1578941 | NCBI WGS metagenome assembly OHTI01 (sample SAMEA3879609, study PRJEB24766) | human gut metagenome | biome: human-associated habitat; feature: feces | place: USA | collected 1985/1987
GGGCTGATGAGCGTAAAGTACAGCCTGCTATGGCTTTTGCTGGCGGTGGCGCTGGCTGTGGCGGGGCTGTTGGTTCTGCTGTGGCCGGTGGTTTCCGGACATAGGCTGCAAGCGGACATGAGCGCGACGGCACAGGGCTTTTTGGAGGAGGCGAGACAGCCATACTCCGAGCTGCTGACGGACTTGCAGGGATATAACCAGCGCATTTATACGGAGCGGCAGGCGGGACTGGCCGACGCTTTGGCCTGTGAGGAGCCTGCTGTATTGCTGAGAGACTGCGGCGTGGAGGACGAGATCATAGGTGTATTGGAGATACCCACGCTGGAGCTGGTCATGCCGGTCTACTTGGGCGCGTCGGATTCGCACCTTGCCGCAGGGACGGCGGTGCTGGGGAACACTTCGGCGCCCATTGGCGGCATAAATACCGACTGCGTTATTGCCGGGCATAGAGGATGGTATGGCGCGGATTATTTTCGGCACATAGACCGCTTGCAGGCGGGCGATATGGTAACGATTACGAATCTATGGGAAACACTCACCTATGCCGTGGTTGATATGAAGATCATCCAGCCGGACCAGGTGGACAAAATCAAAATCCAGCCGGGGCGTGACCTGCTGACGCTCATCACCTGCCATCCCTACGCCAGCGGAGGACGGCAGCGGCTGGTGGTGTATTGCGAAAGAAGGAAGTGATGCATTATAGAGCCTATTGGCAAGGCCACATTTGTCGGGGACGATGACATCCTCTATTACGATGCAGAGGCGTTTCTGGACTGCATCCGGGCGGAACTGCCCTATCGGGATACCACCGGGTTTCGCTACGAAGTCCTGACAGACGACCCTACCGTCTGCAAGGCGGCAGATGATATTTTGCTGGATTTCTTCAGTGAGGATGATCCATATACGCTATCTGAATACACACAGAAAATAGGAGGGATCTAAAAATGTTTACATCCGAAAAAATGGTGAAATTCCTGCGGGAAAAATACCCGCCCGGCACCCGCATTCGGCTGGTTTCCATGGAGGACCCCTATGCGCCGGTAGCACCCGGCACAGAGGGTACGCTTGTGTGCGTAGATGACGCCGGGCAATTTCAGATGAAATGGGACAACGGGCGGACGCTGGCCCTTATCCCCGGCGAGGACAGCTTCACTGTCCTGCCGCCCGAACGCAGCGTGCTGAAGCTGTATATGCCCCTCACCGCTGAGCTCTACGAGCCGGACGAGTGGGGCGATATGCCGGAGGAGGCGGAACGGCTCACCGGCGGCGAATTGGCATCGCATGAGGAGAAGATCCGCAGTGCCTTATTCAAAAGCCGCACGCAGGAGGAACAGGTCAGAGGCATCATGCACTGGTACAGAAAACCAGACAGCGTCAAAGACAAGGTGCATTCCGTTGTCTTCGATGTGGAGCAGCGGCACGGCAGGCTGTGGGGTGTGGCGGAGTGCCAGATCAGCGGCGAACTGTCGGCTGGAGAGCTGGCTGCGCTGAAGAAGTACATCTCCGGCCAAGCCTCAGACGGCTGGGGCGAGGGCTTCGAGCAGCGGGAGATCGCACTGGATGGCGGTCGGGAGCTGTACGTCCATCTGTGGCAGGATGAGGACTGGAGCATCCAGACGGAGCAGGAGCGGTTCGAGCCTTACCGGGACAAGCTGCCGGAGTTGTGCTTTACCCTGCTGCCGGGTACAGGCCAGCTCATCTGCGTGAAGCGTGGGGAGAGCGGGTACTATCCCAGCAACTGGTCTACGCCGGACGCACAGGAGAACCGCCGCATTGCGGATGAGCAGAACCAGAAGCTGGGCGTGACGCCCGCTCAGGAGACGGCCATGAAGATCGGCAGCATGTGCGGTTGGGATGTACCTGGCGCAGATCCGGATCACTGCATGGACATCGTGCAGCGGAGAGGAGGTATGGAGCTTGGGTAAAAAGGTTTTCTCCGTATATCTGGGCGCTCCGGATAACAGTAACCACGCAGAGCTGGATCTGCCCGCCACGCCGTGGGAACTGATAGATGCACTGGATAAGCTGCGGCTGGTGGATGGACGGGAACCCTATTGGCAGGTGGAGGACATTGGCCGGTACGGCTTTCTTGCACCGCTCCTTGATGACAGCAACCTGTATCAGTTCAACGCTCTGGCGGAGCAGCTGAGCACATTCGGCCATGTAGAGGCCATCGCTTTTGAAGGACTGGTGCAGATGGAGGTCGACAAGCTATGCCAAACCAATGGCGGCGAACTGACCCTCCAGCGGCTGCTGGATCTGGCGTACAGTGTGGATCGATGCCATGTGGTGCCGGGGATCCGGGACGATGCGGCATTGGGCCGATTCTATGTGGAGAACGATTTCCTGCCGGAACTGGAACAAGTACCGGAGAGTGTGCTGGAGCTGCTGGACTATGCCAAGATCGGTGAAAGGATGCGCCGGGAGGAACACGGCGCTATGACCCCGAACGGCTATGTAGTGCGGGAAGCCGAGCTGCGGCAGGCTCCGCCCAACTTGGGCAGGCCGCCACGAAAGCCGCCATATATGATCTATTTCCTCTGTGTCAGTGATGTCCGTGCCGTAAAGTTGTACTTGCCCGCAAAGCAGGCGGAGTTGGATGCCGTGCTGGATTGTCTGGAGGTGGATAGCTTCTTCTGGCTGCACGAGGACGGGTTTTATCCCCAAACACAGCTGGCTGCCGCGGCCTCCGCGGTGCAGCCGGAGCTTGTGCGTGAAAATACCATTTCCGTGACCAATTTGAGGGCCTCCGCCCGCTATCTCTATGCGCCCTATGAGCTGTTGCCGGGCAGCGCCGGGCTGGATGCCGCTTCCATCGGCGACCGCACCCTGCTGGGCTCGGGCCTGCGCGGTCAGCGAACCTATGGCTTTTCTGCCGCTCAGGGCCTCATCACCCAGTATCAGCGCATCAATACGGCTCTATCGCAGACCACGGAGCAGCAGACACCCTTTTTGCAGGATGAGGCAGCCTACAACGCCTTTGTTTATGACCGCTACACTGCCATTCCCTCCGATATTCGCAGCTACCTGGCCGATAAGCTGGGTGACTATGCGGTCTCCGACGGCGAGGCCCACTTTGACTATCAAAGTGCCAAGCAAAATATTTTATTTTATCTTACCACCTATGCCGAGTATGACGAAACAAATGTGACTCCGGTAGGCAGCGGTGTGGATTTTGTGCTGAACTTTTTGGACGGCACACGAAAGGGCTACAGCGTCCACTATGCCACGGCAGCGGCTATGATGTTCCGCTATTATGGTATTCCCGCCCGGTATGTGGAAGGATTTTTGGTGAGTAAGCAGGAGACCCAGACCTTGGAACCGGGACAAACACTGGCCTTGGACGGCTCCCACATCCACACCTGGGTGGAATATTATCAGGATGGTGTGGGCTGGCTGCCCTTTGAGGTGACGCCGCCTTACTTCTCCGCCGTGGAGCAAACGGAAAAATACCAGGACATCTCCGGCCTGATCGGCCAGCAGCCGCAGGATACGGTGGTGGATAACATTCAGGACAATCCCCAGGGCGATGACACAAACGAACCCTCGCTGCTGAATTTCTGGCTCAAGTATCGGCTGCAAATTTTACTGATTCTGGCCGTGACCGCGGCGCTGGCCCTGCTTGCGGCGTTCATCGCATGGCTTATGTGGGAGCGGAAAAAGACTGCCCGGCGTAAGGCGTCGTTCCTATCGGAGGATCTTCCCGCGTCTATCCAAGCTATTTTTGCCTATACCATAGATGTACTCCGGGCTCGGGGCCTCCGGGCGAAAAACTGCGCCCCGGAGGATTACGCAGACCTTCTTGATCCGGATCTCCGCGCCTCTTATCGGCAGGCGGCGGCTATTTGGCAGGAGGCCCGCTTCAGCGGACACCCCATGGAGGAGGCACAGCGGCAGACTGTACTCGCTCTGGAGAGCGAGCTGTGGCGCAGAACCTGGGAGCAGGCCAATATTCTGCGTAGGATCAAGCTAAAATACATTCTCTTTTTATAGGAGGAGCTACCATGAAAAAAAGAATCTCCTGTATGCTGCTTTCGATTTTGCTGCTTTGTCTATGTGCCTGCGGAGAAAAAAGCGTATGGCGCGCGGCGTATGAGCGCACCGGCCAGGCCCTGCAAAGTGAGGTGAACGAGCTGCGCGTGGGCTCTGTGGGCGGCGAGTGGTGCATCATTGGCTTGAGCCGTTCGGGCCGTTTGACAAGCGATGCGGCCCATGCTTATTTAGAGCAGGCGGACGCCTATATTCGAGCCATCGGCACGCCTCGGCTCCACCAGGCCAAGTCTACGGAAAATTCCCGCCTCATTTTGGGCATCACCGCAGCGGGGGGAGATGTAACGAATATCGGCGGCGTAAATCTGCTGGCCGGGCTCACGGATATGAAATATCTGTCCGCACAGGGGCTCAACGGAGCCATTTGGGCACTCATTGCCCTGGACTGCGGCGGCTATGAGATTCCTGCCGCTCAGCCCGGCGAGACACAGACCACTCGGGAGGGCTTGGTGGATCTGCTTCTTAGCAGCCGCAATGCCGATGGCGGCTGGAGCCTTTTCGGCGAATCCTCCGATCCCGATATGACCGCAATGGCGCTCCAGGCCTTGGCGCCCTACCGCCAGCGAGAGGATGTAGCCCGGGCGGCGGAGTCTGCGGTGGACTATCTTTCGGTCATTCAGCTCCCCAGCGGCGGTTTTTCCAGCTGGGGCACGGCGAACTGCGAATCCTGCGCCCAGGTTATCGTCGCCCTCACGGCTCTGGGGCTGGATCCGCAGAAGGAACAGCGCCTCATCAAAAACGACCAAAGCGTGGTGGATGCCCTCTGTACCTTTGCCGTGAACGATGGTTTTTACCACTCTGCCGACCTGGCGGAGGTAAACGGCATGGCTACCGAGCAGGCCTATTATGCCCTCACGGCCTACGCCCGTTTTTTGGACGGACAAACCAGGCTGTACGATATGACAGACTGCATTACCTGAAAGCGCAAAAAATTCCCACTTTTTAGAACAAATCATCGAAAAATGCCATTGCACTTTTTGGCTGGGTGTGATAAAATCTTAAAAAACAGGACAATAGAATACAAACAGGATGATTCGCTCGGAGCTCTGCGCTCCGAAGGCGGAATAGGGTGAAAAGCCCTGCGAGAAGGTCACTGTGATGCCTGCTTACAGCAGGATAAGTCAGATACGCCGAGAATGATGCCTGGGCTTTGCCGATCCCGAAGCCGAAGCGATTCAATGCTTATAGCGTATAGCTTGCACGGCTTCCGGAAGGGGGCCGTGTTTTTTGCTGCTGCAGACTATTTGCCCCTGTGTCGGCCGGAGCGCGGCTGCGCTCCGCAGCGGAAATTGCGCGCCTACCCCTGCGGCGCACATCGCACATAGAAATATACAGGAGGAATGCAAATGAAAAAGAGGGTTTTAAGCCTAATGATGGCCCTGCTGCTCTTATGGCAGTTGATTCCATCTGTGTGCCTCGCCGCCGGAGGAACCGCCGACAGCAGCTTTGTCTTGGCTGCCGCCACGGCCGGAAAGGTACTCATCGAGCCCGTTGCCGTGTCCTACACCGGCAGCGAGACTTTGGCCCAAGCACTGAAGAAAAGTGGCTACGATTTGGAGGGCCTGGACAGCGGCTTCGTCACCAAGGTCCAGGGTGTGAGCGGCAATTATCGCCGGGTGGATGATGCGGGCGGCCTGAGCCTGGATCAGCCTGCCAAGGGAGTCACCTTCCTGGCCATTGTGGAGATCGACCTGAACGCGGAGCAAGCCGCCGCCTTGGGTAGTCTCCTAAAGGTCATGGCCGCCTACAGGGCCTTCGATACCGGCGTGACCCGCTATCCCCCGGCCCAGGAGGCCTATAAGGCGGCGCTGGAGGCACTTTATAGGGCCGATGCCGATGCCTCCGCTCTGCAAGCCGCTCTGTCCGGGGCGATGGATCGATTTGACAGGGAAGTGGTCAACGGTAAAAAAGTCACCGCTGCGCTGACGGTGCAGACCTTATCCGGTCTGGACCCCGCGTCCTACACTCTGGACACAGAGGACAGCTATGGCCGCACCGCCCGGTTTGAAAAGAGCCAGGCCATCCAGCTGGTGCCGGGTGCATATAGCTTCCAACTCCAAAGCGGCAGCGATGCCCAGGCTGTCGGCACTATGACTCTGACAGATTCCGGTGTTGTGCAGATCGGCGGCGAAACGGTCACTACCCTGTGCCTGCCGGATGGGGAGTGGTTGGGCGAGGCCGTTTTGCACGGCGGCAGCGTAGCTTCCGGGACCTATGACCACGACGGCGATACCTATTATGTGGCAGATACGGATCCCTCCCCTTATATCTACCTGCCCAAGGGCGCGGATGCCGGGGATCTATCTTTGAATGCCGGTGCCGTCTATACCAATACCGATGGCCAGGCGGTGGAGATACCCATTGCCTGGGCAAGCCAGGCCGCCCGCCTTACCGGTGTCCTGCCTGTCGGCACACAGGCCGGCCGGGTGACGCTGAAGGCCAGCCTTGCCTATGAGGGATATGTCCTCTCCCGGCTGCGCACTCTTTGCCTGGAGCGCGCGCCCACCCTTACGGCGCTGTCCGTCGTCGCCAACGGCGCCGAGCAGATGGTGGGTACTTTTCTTCCCAACCAGCTGCGCTACACCTTTAATGTGGCCACGCCCCAGGTCACTATCACCCCTGCCACGCTGGAGGGTGACTACACTGTCACCGTTCAGGGCAAAAAAGTGCAGCCGGGCGAAAGCTGCACCCAGTCTCTGGCTATGGGCAGCAACACCATAGAAATCAAGGTCGCGTTGGAAAACGGCAAGAGCCGGACTTATACATTGAATATTGGCCGCGTAGCGCCGAAAACCGTAACCGTACTGCACGACACCGACCTCACCCTTCAGCTTTTGGACAGCAATGGGCAGACCCTCTTGCCAGAGTCCGACAGCAACGGTCAGGCCGTGTATCAAATCCTGCCTCGCGGCGGCTACAGCTATGTGACTACCAAGGGCTGCTATACCGCGAAGGAGACCTTCAGCGTTTTTGAGGATATGACCGTTAAGGCCAAACGCCCCCGGGAGGAGGACTGGCTGACGGGCCTGCAGATCTGCGCCGGCAGCACAAAGAGCTCCGGCATCTATCTGGACAGCGCCGACTTTCAAACCTCGCGGCATGAGTACACCATCCAGCTTCCCGATACCGAGAGTGTGCTCTATGTCTGGGCTCTGTCTGACAAGACCAATCTTATCAAGGTCCAGGAGACCGGTACCTCCGTCTATACCAAGACGCTCACCGCCAGCGGCAAGGCCGTTCGTGGTTTGGCCGCCGCCGACGGCCAGGAAAAGACCTTGAGCCTGAGTCTGTCCTTGACGGAAAATGGCTGTACTTATGTCCAAAACTACACCGTGCAGGTTCAGCGAAGCCTGTCTCTGCAAAGCCTGTCCCTGCGTATCGATGGCCGGGATACGGCCATCCATCCCTTGGTGGATGGCAAGCTCCAGGAAAATAAGGGCTTCGACAGGAAGCTCCTAAGCTACCAGGCTGATCTGCTCAGCACCGCCAAGACCGCCCAGATCACCGCCACGGCCTACGCGCCCCAGGCTGTTATTAAGGTCAATGGCGAGATCTATGACGGTGGCGACCTGACCCTGAACACGACCCTTTCTGCCGAGACCGTCACCATTACCCTTTGCGACGCTGCCACCGACCGCGTCACCCAGACCTATACCATTGAGCTGGCCAAGCGTCAGCCTCTCCGTGGTCAGTTTATCATAAAGGATCAGTATGGCACACCCCTGCCCAATGCCGTCGCCGTGGTGTATGACACCAAGACCAGCGAGCGTATCCTGCCTGACAGCCAGGGTGTTTATCCCCTGGTCGCCGGCAGCACCTACCGCTATACCGCCACTTGCCGGGGCTATGTGGGCTGCCAGGATCAGGTCACGGTCAGTGAAAACGCCTGCACGGTGCAGATTGCGCTGTCCAAAGCCCCTTCCACCAGTTATGGTATGGGCGTCACCTCCGATTGGCCCAACTTCCGGGGCGATGAGACCAACAACGGGATCATCTCTGCCAAGACGCCGATCCAGGCCGAGAACGCCATGCTCAGCTGGGCTACCAAGCTGGGGGAGAGCTACGGCTCCGGCGCCACCGGCTGCCCTATCCTTATTACCGAGGGCGGCTGGGACTATGTCATCTCCTATGCCGGCAGCAGCATCGTCAAGCTGGATGCTCTCAGCGGCAAGGTAGTGGCCACCGGCAACATGAAGACCAACTCCAGCTTCGCCATCAATTCGCCTACCTATGGCGGCGGTATGATCTTTGTGGGTCTGGCCGGCGGCGGCATCCAGGCCTTTGACGCCAGGACCCTTAAATCCCTCTGGTACTACAAGGATGCCCTGGGCGGCCAGCCCAATAGTCCCATCACCTATCACGACGGCTACCTCTACACCGGCTTTTGGAACAGCGAGGAGCAGACGGCAAACTTCGTCTGTCTCACGGCCACCGACGAGGTTCCCGGCGGGGACGACGAGACCAAGCTGCCCGTGTGGACCTGCCCGGTGAAGGGCGGATTCTACTGGGCGGGCGCCTATGTGCAGGAGAATTTCCTGCTGGTGGGCACCGACGATGGCGGCGGCGGATATACCACCCCATCGGGCGGACTGCTGTGCCTGGATCCGCGCACCGGCGTGGAGCTGGATTCCATGCACGACCTGGTGGGCGATGTGCGCTCCACCGTGGCCTATGACAAGGTGACCGACCGCTATTACTTCACCAGCAAGGGAGGATATTTCTACTCTGTGCGGGTGGAGGAGAAGGACGGCGGGTATCAACTGGCCGACCTCAAGGGCATCAAGCTGGAAAACGGCTCCGGCGGCACGGCCATGAGCACCTCGACCCCGGTGGTGTATAACGGGCGGGCCTACATCGGCGTGTCCGGCACGGGTCAGTTTACCCAGTATTCCGGCCACAACATCACGGTGATCGACCTGGAGAGCTGGTCCATTGCCTATCGGGTGACCACCCAGGGCTATCCCCAGACCAGCGGCATGCTCACCACCGCCTATGACGACGGCTACGCCTATGTATATTTCTTTGACAACTACACCCCGGGCAAGCTGCGGGTGCTGAAGGATGCGCCCGGCGTCACCGCGCCGCTGCTGACGACCAAGGAGACCCTGAAGGGCAATGCCTATTTTACCGGCAAGGTGCTCTTTACCCCCAACGGCAGCCAGGCGCAGTATGCCATTTGCTCTCCCATCTGCGACCAATACGGCAATATTTATTTCAAAAACGATTCCGCCTACCTGATGTCTCTCAGCAATACCATTGAGCGCATCGAACTGCTGCAGGGACCCAATAAGACGGCCTATCAGCCGGGCGAGCTGTTTGACCCCGCGGGCATGATCGTCCGACTGCACTACAGCAACGGCACCTCCCGCGTAGTTCCGGCCACCCGGAATAAGATCGCCTATCTGGGCGGCACCGGCGAGGCACTGAAGGAGGGGCAGACGGAGACGGAGGTCCATTTCCTCTACGCCATGTATCAGAATGAGACGCTGAACAACAGCCAAACCGGTGCGGGCAAAGCCTATGCCTCTCCCACGGTCAGCGTCTCCATCACCGTAGGCGACCCCACGCCCCCCACTCCCGAGGTGACCCTGGGCGACCTCAATGGCGACGGGAAGATCAACATCACCGATGTGATCATCCTGCGCAGATATGTGTCGGGGCTCATTACGCTTGACGCCGACAAGCTCGCCGCCGCGGACCTCAACGGCGACGGGAAGGTGAACATCACCGATGTGATCATCCTGCGCCGGTATGTGTCGGGGCTGATCGATAAATTCCCGGCACAAAAATAACGGTTGTATATGGGCCTTGCCATCCCATTTGCAATAAAATTTTTTTGAGAAAAGGAGAACGTATGAAAGCAGTAAACAGATGGTTATCCATGCTGTTGGTCGTGGCCATGCTCCTGTCCTTCACCGGGACAGTGGCCTACGCCGCGGACAGCGACCTCACCTATGCGGTGGGCTCGGCCAGCGTGGATGTCAGCACCGGAACCAAGGAAGTAACGGTTCCCGTTTCGCTGACCAGCAATGCGCTTGGCCTTGCTGGAGCTGTATTGGCCCTGGAATACGATGATACGGCGCTGACCTATACAGGCGCGTCCGCCATCGCCCCGGACTTTACGGTCACACCAAACACTGCCAAGAACACTATTACCTTTGATCGCTTGGATAACTACACAGAACTCGGTGAGATATTCTCACTGACCTTCGCTGTGAAGGATTCGGCCCCCAACGGTAAGTACGAAGTCAAATTAGCGGCTACAGAGAATAGCTCCTCTGTGTTCTTAAACGAAGATGGTGAGTCGACTACGGATATTACCAACGTATCCTTCACCCCCGGCACCATCACCGTCTCCGGCGTGGCCGCACAGCCCAAGGTCACCAGCCTCAAGCTGATGCGGACTACCACCAACGATGAACTTACAGGCAAAGAGTTTACGCTGACGCTTTATTCCATCAGCGGCAGCTATTCCTCCTCTATCCGCGCTGAGTTCGAGGCGGAGAAAGGCGCTGACACCACCGTCACCTGGAAGATCAGTGACGAGAGCGTGGCCACAGTGGAGAACAAGGTGAACAATGGCAAGAACTTCTGCAGGATCACCCCCAAGGGTCTGGGCACCGCCACCCTCACCGCCTATTGCGGCGACCTGACGGCTAGTCTTGAGCTGACCCTTGCGGGCCCCGTAGCCAGTAAGCTCTCCGTCAAGAACTCCTCTGGTTACAGCTCCGCCAGTGCATATCTGAGTAGCGATGACACCGAGTACCCGACTGAGCAGCTGACGGCTTCTGCACAGTACGCTACCTCGTACATCAAGGATGTCAAGTGGTCTTCCTCCGACGAGAGCGTGGCCACGGTAGACCAGAACGGCCTCGTGACCTTCAAGGGCATGGGTTCCGCCACTATCACGGTGGAAGCCGTAAACTCCAAGGGCGAGACCATTAAAGGTACGGCCAGTGCATCCGCGTCTCCCTCCCCCACGGAGCTGCCCAACATCACCGTCAAGAAGGGCGATGTGGTGGTTTCTGCGAATGTGTCCTCCTGGGCGCCCAAGATCTACATGCCGCTCAATCAGAGCATCATTTTGACGGCGGAGATGGACAAGACCAGCTTCCACTGGATGGGCAAGGACTATCCCTTTGAGATGACGGTGGATACGGACTATTCCGGTGCCAATGCCAGCATCGAAAAGCAGGCCGACGGCAGCTACAAGATCTCCAAGGATTGGTACGGCAGCGAGGCCGGCAAGGTGGCGTACATCAAGTTCGGTGTGAAGGGCAGCGGCAGCGCCAATCGGTACGTTGCTGTGCAGTTTACCAAGGAGACAAAGCTGACCCAGTCCGATGACGGCTACTTCCTGATCCACAATGCCGCAGAGCTCAAGGAGTTTGCCGACATGGTGAATAACACCGTCTGCACCGACAAGATCGGCGGCCAGCCGGAGAAGACCTTCAATCTCCGCCTCATGGCCGACATAGACATGACCTCCATCAACGATACCTATATCCCCATCGGCTCCGCCGTGGACGGCACCTATGGTAAGTACCAGAACTGGGGCTATTACAGATGGACCGGCGACTTCGATGGCAATAACCACAAGATCTACAACGTGGATATTACCGTGAAGAAGCCCGCCAATGTCTCCCCGAGCTTTGGCTGGGGCGTCCTGGTCACCTCCAGTGGCAGCATCCACGACCTGACCGTGGATGGCAAGGTCAAAACGGACAGCAGCTGGACGTATTATTTCTCCGGCATTGGCAACGCCGGTACCTATAAGAACGTTGTGTCCAATCTGACCATTGACGCAGGCAAGGCCAGCTATGTCACTGGCGTCGGTGACAACGGAACATTTGAAAACTGCGTCAACAACGGCAACATCACCGGCGAGGGCGGCGTCTACGGCATTGCCCAGAGTTCCCTGACCATGACCCGCTGCGTGAACAACGGCAAACTGGAGAGCACCGGCGAAAAGGCGGCTGTAGTCGGCATTGTGTACCGAGCCTACAGCAGCGGCAACACCACCAACATCGCTATCAGCGAGTGCGCCAACTTCGGTGAGCTCGTCTCTGCCGGTTCCGCCGCCGGTATCATTGGCGAGGCCACTCCCGGTGAGAAGGGCTATATCAAGGACTGCTACAACATGGGCAGCGTCACGGGCGGCACCGCCGCCGGCGGCCTTGTGAATACCGCGTCCATGGTTGCCCGTGGCAATCTACTCACCATGACCAACTGCTATAACTACGGCGCCGTCAGTGCCACCGGCACGGACGCCGCAGTGGGTGAGATCATCGCCAAGCTGACCTTCGGTTGGAACGGCGCCGACCTAGCCATCACCAACTGCTATTATAACGAAGCCACCGGCAATGCCGGGGTCGGCGCCGTCAAGAACGACGACAACATCACCTACACCGAGCCCGTGCTCACCGCCATCCCCCAGGCCGAGTTTGCCACCCTGGCCGAGAAGCTGGGCGACAAATTCCAGAACAGCTGCCCCGCCCCCGTGTTCACCTGGCAGCAGGCAAAGGGCCATGCTTACGGTACCGTTGTAACCTACGACTGGCACCTGAATACCGAGACCGGTGCGTATGACGCCTGCACCGCCTCTGTCGAATGCACCGAGTGCGGCAGTAAGCTGAGTCAGGCTCTTACCGTCGAGCGCGAAGTGGCTCGGACTGACTGTACTAAGGAGCGTACCGTCCGCCACCGGCACCATCAACGGTGTGGCAGCCGACGATACCCGGACGGACATTCTGCCCGCCGGTACGCATGAAGTGAATTCTGCCGAGTGGGCCAGCGACGGCGATGCTCACTGGCATGTCTGCGCCAACTGCAATGTCCGAGTGGACGAGACGGCGCATACCAATAATGGCTGGAAGACGGATGCGAATAATCACTGGCATGAGTGCACGGTCTGCGGCAGCTCTTATGACCTGGATAAACACTCCGGCGGCACCGCCACGGCTGTGAAGAAGGCCCAGTGCAAAGCTTGCGGCCAGGAATATGGCGAGCTGGCCCTGCCCACGCAGGACAAGGATGGCTATTACCTCATCCACAACGCCGATGAGCTGCTTTGGTTCCGCAACACAGTGAACGCAGGACAGAATACGATCAAGGGTCGCCTGGCTAACGACATTGATATGACCGGCGCCTGCACGGACTGGACGCCCATCGGCTCCTACAGCAAACCCTTTATCGGTGCTTTCGATGGCGCGGGCTGGACCATTTCCAATTTCATTCTCCAGGCTGACGCTCTACCCGGAGGCGACAATGTTGCCAATATGGGCCTGTTTGGCGCTGTAAGCGTCAGAGACGGCAGCAAGATCGACATTGGTAACTTTACCCTTTCCGGCAGCATCACGGCGAATACCAGTAAATCCGCTTACAATGTAGCCGGTGTCTGCGCCATTGTGCCGGACGGCAGTGCCTATTTCCATGACATTACCGTGGATATGGACATCAATGCACCGGGCGTGCAGTATGTGGGCGGCGTCTTGGGCGGCATGAGCACCTGGGGCAGCGTGACCATCAAGAACTGCCACAACCTGGGCGACATCACCGGTAAGTCCCGCGTGGGCGGCATTGCCGGTTACATCCGCCAGAATGGCAGCGTTTCCGACTGCACCAACATCGGCGCCATCACCGGCGCTACCACCAGCGATGGATACAAGTATAGCTATGCGGGCGGTATTGTGGGTTATCTCGGCGAGAACGCCATGATCATCCGCTGCCTGAACCAGGGCGTTGTGTCTGGCGTGGGCTATGTGGGCGGCATTGCCGGTGTTCTCTCCGGCGATGACGGCTGGCATTATCAGGACTCCGATGTGATCTCCTGCGCCAACGAGGGCAATGTCAAGGCCACCGGCGAATATGTGGGCGGCCTTGTCGGCCAGCTTTGGTCCGGCATCATTTGGAACGGCTACAATACGGCTGATGTCACCGGCGGTCAGTATGTGGGTGGCATCTTTGGCGGCTCCTATCTGTGGACCGGCAAATACAGCCACTTTAAGAACAACAGCTACGGCGTGCCGAAGGATCCCGATGTGGAGGACTACAACGCAGTCAAGAATGTTTACAACCTTGGCACCGTGACCGGCAGCACCGATGTGGGCGCTATTGCCGGCCGCGTTATGGGCAAGGGCGCATTCACCAATGCGTTCTATGCCGACGCTTCGGCTGCTCCTTTCGGAAGCATCCCCAGCGACATTGAGGCAAAGAACAAGGTCGTGGAGCCGATGAGCCTGAACTCCGTGAACTATCTCACCGAGAGACTTGCCTCTTATGAGAATTTCGCGACAGAAAAATTCTTCTTCCAGGCCAGCTGCCCCTATCCCGTTCTGGAGTGGCAGGATGCCCAGGAGCATATCCTCGGCTCCGTCACCTTTGACTGGACGCAGGATCCCGCCACCGGCATCTATACCGCCTGCGTGGCCAAGAAATCTTGCGAGAACTGCGAGTATGCCATCACGGCGAAGCTCAGCGTTACCCGCACTGTGATCCGCGAGGCCACCACCGAGCGGACCGGCTCCGTGCTTTACACCGCTGTGGGTTATCTGGGCGATGAGGCCGTCAAGGATGATATCCTTGTGACGCTGCCTGTGCTCACCGGACCCCAGGTCACTGCGTTGACGCTGAATAAGAGCGCCGAAACCGTGATCATCGGCAAGGATGCCCAGGAGTTTGCGGACATCCTCTTTGCCACCGTTACCGCCGAGGAGGGCGCCGATACCACCGTGTATTGGGCTTCCAGCGACACGGATATGGCAACCGTGGCCTCTGCCAGCGGCGACAGCCATAAGTGCGTTATCACCGCCAAGGCAGCCGGCACCGTGACCATTACTGCCAGCTGCGGCAGCAAGGTCGCGACCTTCCAGCTGACCGTGCAGCGCAATGCCAGCGAGCTTTCGGTGGTGGACGCGCAGGGCAACACCAGCTCTACCGTTACCATCAGCGAGTCTGATACCGCCGCGCCTACCGTGCAGCTGTACCCGGTATTCAATCCCGCGGACGCTACGCCCAACCTGACCTGGACCTCCGAAAACGAGGATGTCGCCGTGGTGGACAGCAAGGGTAAGGTCACCGTTACCGGCCTGGGCCAGGCGAACATCATCGTCAAGCAAGTCAATCCTGACGGAAGTGAATTGAGCTCGGCTTACATTCTGAATGTCCGCACGCTTATTTCGCCAACCATCTCCATTATCTGGGATGGAAGTGACATCACCGCATCCAGCACCAGCGCGGCCAAGAGGAATCCGCTGACGCTGAGTGGCGGGGATGCAGCCTATGTTACCATCAATGTTTCCCCCGCTACCTTCAAGTGGCTGGGCAAGACTCTCCAGATGCCGCAGCCTGTGGTTTCCGAGTATCTGGAGTACATGGTCAAGTCTGAATGGGTCACCGATGGCGAGCACGCGGGCCAGGTGAAGCTAACCAATAGACAGCCTTATCGCAACAGCGGCAAGATGGCAATGAAGGTGGAGCTCCCCGGCTATGGCACTTATAAGTACTTCGGTGTGAATATGGTGGAAGGTACCTACACCGTGAACTTTGACGCCAACGGCGGCGAGGGTGCCACGACATCCCAGACCCTTACCTATGGCAAGACCAGCGAATCTCTGAAGGCCAACGCTTTCACCAAGCCCGGCTATACCTTCGCCGGCTGGAATACGGCTGCGGATGGCACTGGTACGGCTTATACCAATAGGCAGACCACCCCCAATGTCACCACCGAGAATGGCGGTGCTGTCACCCTGTATGCTCAGTGGACGGCCAACAGCTACACCGTGAAGTTCGACGGCAACGGTGCCGAGGGTACCATGGCCGACCAGAGCTTCACCTATGATGCCGAGCAGGCCCTGACCGCCAACGGCTTCACCAAGACCGGCTATACCTTTGCCGGTTGGAAGCTGGGCGACACCACCTATGAAGACGGCGCAACCGTCAAGAACCTGGCCACCAGCGAGGAGATTACCCTCATCGCCCAGTGGACAGCCATTAAAAAGGACGATGGCGCATCCACCGGCGACAGCGGCATCATTGCTTGGGGCGCCGCTATGCCCGTGGCGGTGCTGGCCGCGGCCTATGTCATCGGAAGAAAAAAGCGTGAGGAGTAAGCCGTAGCGCGCACTCCACGGCAAGCAGCAAAAAGGGACGCAGCGGCAAATCCGCTGCGTCCCTCCGCACAAAAGCACATCACTGACAGTGCGGTGTCAGCCCCTGCCTATCGGCGAGTATCTAAAATAATAAGGAGGAACCTACTATGCGTACAAGTTGGTTTAAGGACGAAAATCATCTGGTCTATATTAACGGTGCCACCCAACTGGCCGATTTGGAGCGCACCCTACACTTTCCGGGCCTGGAGGAGGCCGCCAATGCCCTGCGCCTTGCTCCCACCCCGGAGGGCTTTACCATTAAGGGCCCCAAGCGCACCAGTGGCCGCCTGTTCGTGCCGGACCTGACCTTTGGCGAGCATATCGAGATGGGGGGGAATATCTTCTTTTACATGGGGGAGATGCAGGAGTGCTATGTGATCTACTGGCCTGATGCGCCCATTGCAAAATGAGACAATAATATAGAGAAATCACTTGCTTTTTGGGACCTCGTGTGGTACAGTTTAAGTAACTGAACAACGGGACAGCGTGAGCCGGGGTTATTCCTGGCGGCGGAATGGGGTGAGAGGCCCCGCGAGAC
>OHTI01000494.1_pt1 | contig 16670 bp, 13 predicted proteins | sample 1578941 | NCBI WGS metagenome assembly OHTI01 (sample SAMEA3879609, study PRJEB24766) | human gut metagenome | biome: human-associated habitat; feature: feces | place: USA | collected 1985/1987
AGCCGCTATCAATCCGCCGTGGGGGTGGCTCTGACGGCGGAGGCCATGGCCCGCCGTGGCGAGGCCGTCAGCGGCCGGGAGCTGGTTCCCACCTACCTGCGGCTTTCCCAGGCGGAACGGGAGAGGCTTGCCAAGGGGATGAAAATCACGGTGGATTGACGGCGGACAGGCCGGCCGGTTTCCAGAGGTTGGTTTCATTATTTTGTTATAAAATTTTTTATATAAACGGAGGATATTTTTATGAGCGCCAAATTTCCCACCCTGCACATTGTGAACCATCCCCTGGTGCAGCACAAGCTGTCCATCATGCGTCAGAAGGAGACCAGCACCAAGGACTTCCGGGCCCTGGTGGGGGAGATCGCCATGCTGCTGACCTATGAGGCAACCCGGGATCTGCCCATGACCACTAAGACCATTGAGACCCCCCTGTGCTCTTATGAAGCTCCCGTGCTGGCCGGCAAAAAAATGGCCATCGTGCCCATTCTGCGGGCGGGCCTTGGCTTTGAGGACGGTATTCTGACACTGGTGCCCTCCGCCCGTGTGGCCCACATCGGCATGTACCGGGACGAGGAGACTCTGGTGCCTCACTTCTACTTTTTGAAGTACCCCAAGGATATTGCGGACCGGGATGTGCTCATCGTTGACCCCATGCTGGCCACCGGCGGCAGCGCTGACATGGCCATCACCAAAATGAAGGAGCTGGGCTGCAAGAGCATCAAGCTCATGATTCTGGTAGCCGCTCCCGAGGGCGTACAGTACATCTATGACCGCCACCCCGACGTGGAGATTTACTGCGCCGCTCTGGACGATCATCTGGACAAGAACGGCTACATCGTCCCCGGCCTGGGTGACGCCGGTGACCGCATCTTCGGCACCAAGTGATCCCGGCGAAGGGGCTGGCTGCAGTGCGCATATTTTTGTGTGCTACGCAATAATTCCATGCCGGCAGCCTGAGAGATAATTTTTCCCTGCGCCTGTGGGTGCGAAAAATGCTCCCCATTCTTCGCACCCACAGGCGGCAACTCCCATAAAGCTATCACAAAAGGGCGAGAAGCTGTGCTTCCCGCCCTTTTGCCTGTTTTATTAGGATTTTACGGCTTTTTCTGCTGCTTGCACCAGATGTTCATGATCATGCGCACCGGCAGCAGCTTTACCAGGCGCACCTGCATCCGCACGGGAAATCCCAGGATGGACACGGTCTTACCCTTGCGCAGATCCCTCATAGCTTTTTCCACCACATCCTCGGATTCATACCACCGGTCGAAGAAGGAGACTGTGCTGTCATGAACGGCCCGGTCCATGAACTCCGTTTTCACCCACCCGGGGCATACGCACAGCACCTGGATATCCCGCCCCTTCAGCTCCCGGCCCAGGGCCCGGGAGAAGCTGAGCACATAGGCCTTGCTGGCGCCGTACACGCTCATATAGGGCACCGGCTGCCAGGCGGAGTTGGAGCCCAGGTTGATGATCTTGCTGCCCGGATGCATGTAGGGCAGGCTCATGTGGCACATGGCGGTGAGGGCCCGGTCGTTCAGCTCCACAATGCCCAGCTGAGAGGCCATGTCCATCTCCGCAAAGGGAGTGAACTTGCCGTACCCGGCGGCGTTTACCAGGGCCACGATCTCCGGCTGCTCCCGCTCCAGGGCCTCCTGATAGCGGCGGAAGGCTTCGTCCCGGGACAGGTCCATGGCAAAGGGGACAATGGTTGCGTGCACCTGCTCCTGCAGGGCCAGAAGCCTGTCCTCCCGCCGGGCGATGACCCAGATCTCCTGGGGACTGAATTCCCGATCCACGGCCCGCACAAAGTCCCGGCCCATACCGGAGGATGCTCCGGTAACCACAGCGATTTTTTTCATAGTATAGGATCCTCCTGACAGCATAATTTGTCGGTGCTAAGGTGTAATCAGTGCATGGGGCAGCCGTGGCTCTGCATGCCCGCCCACTCCCGGCGCAGGGCCCGCTCATAGATCATCTCCCCGGCTATAGACACGGCAATCTCTGCCGGAGTCACGGCCTTGATGGCCACACCCACGGGGGCGTGGATAGAGGAGATGGCCTCCTGGCTGATGCCGGCAGCCCGAAGCCGCTGGTTTACCGAGGCCGTCTTGGTCCGAGAGCCGATAACGCCCACATAGGCGGTGGGCTGCCGCAGAATCTGCTCCTGCACGGTGAAGTCGTGGGTGTGGCCGTTGGTCATAACCACCGCATAGTCCTCCGGCTCCACTGTGATATAGCGGCTGATGGAGGCAAAGTCTCCACAGATAAGCCGCTGCGCATCCGGAAACCGTTCCGCCGTCACCAGATCAGCCCGGTCGTCAAACACCGTCACCCGGAAGCCGATGGATTTGAGTACCGGGCACAGGGCCAGCGAGCAGTGTCCCGCCCCGAAGAGAATGGCCCGCTCCCCCACGGCAATGGGCAGGGCAAATACCTCCGCCGCCTGCGGCCGCTCCCTTGTGAGATATCCCTTCGCCCCGGACAGGGGCAGCGCCAGGTAGCCCGGCTGATATTTGGCGATGCAATCCAGAAGCGTGGCGGCCAGGACGTGCCACAGCCGATCCTCTGCGGAAATGTAGGTGAACAGCACCCGCACATCGCCGCCGCAGACCATGCCGATGTCGTCCGTGTCGCTGCGGTGGAGCTTGTAGTCCCGGATGTCGCCGTGACCAGCTTTCAGAAGCTCCCGGGCGTGAAGGATGGAAAGATTTTCCACATTGCCGCCGCCGATGGTACCCGCCTGGGGCCCCTGGGCATCCACCAGCATCTGTGCGCCGGCACCCCGGGGAGCGGAGCCGGATTCCCAAACGATGGTCGCCAAAACGGTGTCACGGCCCTTTTCCATTTCATACAGCAATTTTGTAAAGATCGTCTGCGTGCAGATCACCCCTTTTGTTTGTGCATAGCTGGTACTTATTCTACGCTGTTTTCGGAAAAGAAACAACACAATTTGTTCGGCCATGCCGAATTATTGCTCCATCGAGCGGACTTTTTTGTTGCGCGGAAGCCAGGGGTATGATAGGATGGATAAAGAAGGAGTGAGCGCCGTAGTTATGGAACGAATCAGCTTTCAAAAACCGGATCTGCACATGCACTCCGTATATTCCGACGGGACGGACACCCCGGAGAGCCTGCTGCAAAACGTCCGCGCCGCCGGGCTGGACCTGTTCGCCCTCACCGACCATGACACCGCCGAGGGAGGTGCCGCCGTAAGAGCTCTGCTGCGGCCCGGGGACCCGGCGTTTATCGGCGGGGTGGAGTTCTCCTGCCGGGATGGGCGGGGCAAGTACCATGTGCTGGGCTACGGCTTCGACGCGGACCGGCCTGCCATCCGGGAGACGGTGGCCTATGCCCACCACAGCCGCATCCTGAAAATGAAAAATCGCTTCGGCTATCTGCGGCAGCAGTACGGGTTTACCTTTACGCCGGAGGAGCAGGCAGAGCTCATGGGACTAAAAAACCCCGGCAAGCCGCACTTTGCGGCCATGATGTTAAAAAAAGGGTATGTGAAAACCAAGAATGAGGGATTCGAGGTGTTTGCAAACTATCGGGACACGGAGCCGGCCCTCCCGCCGGAGGACGCCATAAGTGCCATTCTCCGCTCCGGGGGCATCCCGGTGCTGGCCCACGGCATCCTGGCCGACGGGTCGGGGGCGCTGACAGAGGAGGAGATCACGGCCCGGGTGGAACGCTTCCGGGCGGCCGGGCTCCTGGGGCTAGAGTGCTATTACTCCGCCTTCACGCCCCGGCAGAGAGAGATTATGCTAAACCTGGCGGAGAAGTTTTCTTTACTGGTCACCGCCGGCAGTGACTATCACGGCACCAACAAGGCCGTGCATCTTGGGCAGACCGGCGGGCCCGATCCCCGGCGTCTGCAGGGCTTTTACGACGCCATTGCGGACCGCATTACCATCGGTTAACAAGGGCAGACACGGTTTTGCCGGGCAGAAATGCGCCCATGCCGCGTCACGCCCCTTGGAAATACGGCAAGTATTCCCTGCAGGTCCTTCCTTGCCTGGACACATTTCTGCGCAGTAAAACTGCTTCGCACCTGCCAGCGATGGATTTCCGAGGGATTTTTGGCTTTTGAGCCGCAGGCGGGCTGGCGCCCGCCAAGGACAAAAAGCGCCGCAAAGGCGCGCTGGCAGGCGTGTTTGCCCTTGTTAACCGATGGTTAAAGTGAAAGAGCAGAGCCCCGTTTCCGGATCACCGGGAACGGGGCTCTGCTGCACTTGGAGCTATATTTTGGTGGAAATGAAGGGATTCACAAAGGCTGAGAAGTGTGGTATACTTGCTATGATTTTTGATTTGGCATGCGCAAGGAGGAAATACTATGATCCAATGCTTTGATAAGGGCGTTTTTCTGAATAAGGGTCAGCTGTCCGCGACCGCCGCACTTTCGGCGGAGCAGGCCCGGGAAAACACCATGGCCTGGCAGATCCTGCAGGCCCACAATATTAGCGGTGATCCGGAGCGGCTGCAGGTGCGCTTTGACGCCATGGTGTCTCACGACATCACCTATGTGGGTATCATCCAGCAGGCGAAGGCCTCGGGTATGAAGGAATTTCCCCTCCCCTATGCCCTGACCAACTGCCACAACAGCCTGTGCGCCGTGGGTGGCACCATCAACGAGGATGACCACATGTTCGGCCTGTCCGCCGCCAAAAAGTATGGCGGCATCTATGTGCCCGCCAACCAGAGCGTCATCCACTCCTACGCCCGGGAGGAGCTGGCCGGGTGCGGCAAGATGATCCTGGGTTCCGACTCCCACACCCGCTACGGCGCCCTGGGCACCATGGCCGTGGGTGAGGGCGGTCCGGAGCTTGCCAAGCAGCTCTTGAGGAACACCTGGGATGTACCCATGCCCAAGGTGGTACTGGTGTATCTCACCGGAAAGCCCAAAAAGGGCGTAGGCCCCCACGATGTGGCCATCGCCCTGGTGAAGGCCACCTTTGAGACGGGATTTGTAAACAACTGCGTGCTGGAGTTCTGCGGCCCGGGCATCCGGGACCTGCCCATTGACTACCGCAACGGCATTGACGTGATGACCACCGAGACCACCTGCCTCTCCTCCATCTGGGAGACGGATGAGGTGACGGAGGGCTTCTTCAAGACCCATGGCCGCCCCGAGGACTATAAGCCCCTGCACCCGGACGAGGTTGCCTGGTATGACAAGTACATTACCATCGAGCTGGACAAGGTGGAGCCTATGATCGCCCTGCCCTTCCATCCTTCTAATGCCTACACTATTAAGGAATTCTTGGCCAACGCCGAGGAAATTCTCAAGGGCGTGGAGGAAGACGCCCGGCGGCGCTTCCCCAAGGCAGATCCCCATCTGACGGATAAGATCCACGACGGCGGCGTGTGGGCCGACCAGGGCGTCATCGCCGGCTGCGCAGGGGGTCTGTTTGACAATATTGCAGAGGCGGCGGACATCCTCCGGGGCAAGTTTACCGGGTCCGGAGCCTTCAGCTTCGATGTGTATCCCACCTCGGTGCCAGTTTCCCTGGAGCTGATGAAGCTGGGCGCCACGGCGGACCTGCTGGAGTCCGGGGCCATTATCAAGCCCAGCTTCTGCGGCCCCTGCTTCGGTGCGGGAGATGTACCCGCCAACAACGGCCTGTCCCTGCGCCACACCACCCGCAACTTCCCCAACCGGGAGGGCAGCAAGCCCGGAGAGGGGCAGTTTGCCGGCGTGTGCCTGATGGATGCCCGGTCCATTGCCGCCACCGCCGCAAACGGCGGCCGCATCACTCCGGCCACGGACCTGGACTACACCCCCGTACACCACGAATATCATTTCGATGATACGGTATATAAAAACCGCGTATACTACGGCTTCGGCAAGGCGGACCCCTCTGTGGAGCTGCAGATGGGCCCCAATATCACCGACTGGCCCAAGATGTACCAGCTGAGCGAGAATCTGCTGGTGGAGCTGGCGGCGGTGATCCACGACCCGGTGACCACCACCGACGAGCTGATTCCCTCCGGAGAGACCTCCTCCTACCGCAGCAATCCCCTGCGTCTGGCCGAGTTCACCCTCAGCCGCCGGGTGCCGGAGTATGTGGAGCGGTCAAAGGCTGTGGCACAGCAGGAAAAGGCCCGGCGGGAGGGCGCCGTCAGCGACCGCCTGCGCCAGGTGCTTTCCCGGGTGGGTGACGCCGACCAGCTGGCGGGAAGCACCCAGTTCGGCTCTGCCGTGTTTGCCAACAAGCCCGGCGACGGCTCCGCCCGGGAGCAGGCAGCCTCCTGCCAAAAGGTGCTGGGCGGCTTTGCCAATATCTGCTATCAGTTCGCCACCAAGCGCTACCGCAGCAACTGCATCAACTGGGGCATCCTGCCCTTCACTCTGGACGAGGGCACGCCCTTCGACTATGAGAGCGGCGACTGCGTGTTCGTGCCCCACATCCGCCAGGCAGTGGAGCAGGGCCGGGAGGACATCCCCGCCAAGGTTATCTGCCAAGACGGCAGTGTGCACGACCTTCTGCTGCATGTAAAGGGCCTGACGGCGGACGAAAAGGAAATCTTGCTGCGCGGCTGCCTGATGAACTACTATGCCGCCCGGATTAAGGAGTGAGACCATGGAGAAAATCAAAATGACCACCCCCCTGGTGGAGATGGACGGCGATGAGATGACCCGCATCCTGTGGGGGATGATCAAAGAGCAGCTGATCCTGCCCTTTGTGGACCTGAAGACCGAGTACTATGACCTGGGCCTGCTGCACCGGAACGAGACGGAGGACCGGGTGACGGTGGAGGCAGCCAATGCCACCCGCCGCCTGGGCGTGGCGGTGAAATGCGCCACCATCACCCCCAACAAGCAGCGCATGGAGGAGTACCCGCAGCTGACTCAAATGTGGAAGAGCCCCAACGGCACCATCCGCTCCATCCTGGACGGCACGGTGTTCCGCGCCCCCATCCTCATCGACTCCATTCACCCTGTGGTGAAAAACTGGAAAAAGCCTATCACCATCGCCCGGCACGCCTACGGGGATGTGTATAAGAGCGTGGATCTGTATACCACCGAGCCCGGTGAGTGTACCATGACCTTTAAGGGTCAGAGCGGCGCGGAGCAGACCGTTTCCGTCCAAAAGGTAGACGGCCCCGCCGTGTGGCAGGGCCAGCACAACAAGGAGTCGAGCATCCGCTCCTTTGCCCGCTCCTGCTTCCAGTACGCCATCGACACCCGGCAGGACCTGTGGTTTTCCACCAAGGACACCATCGCCAAGGTCTATGACGGCGAGTTCAAGCGGGTGTTTGAGGAGGAGTTTGAAGGCTACAAGGCGGACTTCGAGAAGCTGGGCATCACCTACTTTTACACCCTCATCGATGACGCTGTGGCCCGGGTCATCCGCTCTGAGGGCGGGTTCATCTGGGCCTGCAAGAACTACGACGGCGACGTTATGAGCGACATGGTCTCCACCGCCTTCGGAAGCCTTGCCATGATGACCTCCGTGCTGGTGGCCCCGGACGGCACCACGGAATATGAGGCCGCCCACGGCACCGTCACCAAGCACTACTACAAGTATCTGAAGGGGGAAAAGACCTCCACCAACCCCATGGCTACCATCTTTGCCTGGACCGGCGCATTGCGTAAGCGGGGCCAGCTGGACGGGCTTAACGACCTGGAGAATTTCGCCGGGCAGCTGGAGGGGGCCTGCTTTGACACCCTGAACCGGGGCACTATGACCAAGGATCTGGTGGGCCTGGTGGATGAGGGCGCGCCTGCTCACGCCGTCACCAGCGAGGAGTTTATTGCCGCCATCCGGGAGAACCTGGAAAAGCGTCTGTAAAACAGAAAGGGCTTGCCATCTTTTGTTCGAGAGATGGCAAGCCTTTTGAGATTGCCGGAAAGCTCTGCGGTTTTTCCGGGCAAAAGGTCTATTCACTTTACATTGGGAACCACGCCCAGGATCACCAAGGGCTCGGCGCCGGTATTCACCACGCTGTGGCTATGGCCCGGGGGACAGTAGTGGGTCATACCGGGGCGGACAGCCACGGCTTCGCCGTCGTCGGTGCATACGCCCTCCCCGGAGAGAAAGTGCATCACCTCAAAGCTATCCTCATGGACGTGATGGCCGATGGTGCTGCCTGCGGGCAGGGTCAGAATCAGGATTTTCCCCTGCTCGTCTTCAAACCTGCGCACCAGGGCCTGGCCCTGACCGCCCTTGAAATGGGACACGGCCACTTCGGGGATGGAAGAAAAATCTAAAAACATAGCAAATTCTCCTTTGCAGTATTTTTGACCAGTATAACAGAGGAAGGGCCGTTTGGCAACGGCTGTGGCGGAAGAGAAAGGAAGGACCGACCATGAAGGACAGAAACACCGAGATTCGGGAAGCCATTGAGGCCGGGAACCGGGCGCTGGACGCCCTGGATGAAGCCATGGGCCATCTGAAGACCGCCCGGGGCCTGGGCGTGTGGGACATGCTGGGAGGCGGCTTTCTCAGCAGCCTGCTGAAGCACTCCAAAATGGACGATGCTCAGCAGGCCATGCAGTACGCCCAGCAGGAACTGCAGGATTTCAGCCGGGAGCTGGCGGACGTGCAGATGTATGTGGATGTCCAGGTGAATTTTGACGGGCTGACACGCTTCGTGGACATGTTCTGCGACAGCTTTTTCGTGGACTGGATGGTACAGGATCAGATCGTCCGAGCCCAGGAGAACGTGGCCGAGGCCCGCAGCCGGGTGTGGGAGGCGGTGCAGCAGCTGCGGTTTTTGATTGGGGCGTGAGATACAAATGAGCACATCCGCCAGCGCAGCCGGCGGATGTGCTCATTTAGTTACAGGCTCTGCCGGTGGTGGGCGGCAGCAGCGCCGGAGAAGTAGACCATCAGCACCAGGTACACCGCGCAGCACAGCCCCAGGACAGCACACACAATCCGGAGGATCCTGCGCTTTTTGCAGCTCACGAACACCACAATGCAGACGAGCAGAATCACGGCGGCCGCGATCATGGTACCCTCGCTGAGGAGAAGGGAGAGAAGAAATTCGGAAAGACCGAGTCCGGTGGACATGGCGGCACCTCCTTGGTTTCAGAATTTGGCCAGGGGGAAAGCTTAGCTTAATATAGCATAGAGCGGAGATGCTGAAAACCTTTTTCGGCATGCTGCAAAAAAGGAGAGAGCCGGGCGGCTCTCTCCTTTTTTGATTTGGGGTTTAACCGAACAGGTAGCTGTACTTGTCACGGAGGGTGACGATCAGCTTCTCCAGGTCGGCGGGCAGGTCGTTGGACTTGGACAGGTCATAGTCCTTAGGCTCGCCGAAGGTGCGCACGCGAACCATGTCGCCGCCCAGGAACAGCACGCCGGCGTTCTTGGAGTCCACCATATCCTCCGCGGTCTGGAACAGGGTGAACTTGTCGTGGCAGGGCTCGGAGGCGTAGGGGCAGAACTGGGTGCAGTTGCCGCACTCGTTGCACATCTTGTCCACATGGACGATCTGGTGGCTGCCGTCGGCCATGGCGATAGCGACATTGGCCCGGTTGGGGCAGGAGTCCACGCAGTTTTCGCAGACGGTATGGCACTGAAGGCAGCGCTTGCCCTCGCAGCAGGCGTCCTTGCTCATGAGCAGGGTGCCCTTCTTGGCGATGGCATCGGCCTTGGTCACATAGGCCGCAGCGGGGATCTCATAGGTGTGAGCCGCGCCGATGACTTCCTCTGCAAACCGGGCGGCGTCGGCAATGCCCTCGACCACGGTAGCGGGGCCCCGGGTGGCATCACCGGCGGCATACACGCCGGCCACATTGGTCTTAAAGGCGGGACGGCCCTTCTTATCCAGCTCAATACCGTTGGCGCTCATGAGCGCGTCGTCCACCTGCTCACCCACAGCGGAGATGACCAGGTCGCAGGGCACGGTGAAGAATTCGCCGGTGCCCACAGGGCTGCGGCGGCCGGAGGCATCAGCCTCGCCCAGCTTCATCTGCTCGCACTTGAGCACGCCGTCCGCTTGGGCCACGGGGGCGGCCAGCTCGGCGAAGGCTACGCCATCTTGAAGGGCCAGGGCCAGCTCATGCTCGTCGGCAGGCATATACTTCTTGGTGCGGCGATACACCAGGGTCACGTTCTTGGCGCCGCTGCGCTTGGCGAGACGGGCCGCGTCCATGGCGGTATTGCCGCCGCCCACCACCACCACATTGCCGCCTACGGCGATGTTGCCGGCCTTTACGCCCTTCATCCACTGGATGGCACCGGCCACATCGCCGGGGATATCCAGCTTGCCGGGCTTCCACGCGCCTACAGCGAAGAGGATATGGGTGTAGCCCATCTTCTTCAGCTCGTCCACAGAGGGGGCGGGGGCGCCGCACTTGACCTCCACATCGTACTTCTGCATCAGGGCGATGTCCTTCTCGATGGTCTCGTTGGCGATGCGGAAGGAGGGGATCACATGCCGGGGCACACCGCCGAGGCAAGCCTCGCGCTCAAAGATAGTGGTCTCGATACCGGCCCGGCCCAGGAAATAGGCCGCAGCGATACCGGTGGGGCCGCCGCCGATAATAGCGGCCTTCTTGCCGGAAACCTTAGCCGGCTTCTTGATGGAGGCCATGAGCGCATCGTAGCCATGGTAGGCCGCCACCAGCTTGGTGTCACGGATCTGCACGGACTCCTCATAGAAGTTGCGGGTACATTTATTCTGGCAGCGGTGTGCGCAGATGGTGCCTGTGAGGAAGGGCAGAGGGTTCTTCTCAGTGATAAGCTTCAGGGCCGGGCCGTACAGCTCCTTGCGGCACAGCTCCACATACTCAGGAATGTCCTGCTCGATGGGGCAGCCGCCCTTGCAGGGGGCAGTGAAGCAGTCCATCCAGGGCACATTCTTCTCGCTCTTGCGCTTGGGCAGGGGCTTGATGGGCTTGACATGGTGATAGTCTGTGTGAGAAGCGGCGGACATCTCACAAATGGCCTCGGTGCAGGTGCCGTCAAAGGCCTTGTAGGGCATGGGCTCCACCTTTTCCACCATCTGGAGCAGGCGGTTGTATCCACCGGGCTTGAGGATGGTGGTGGCCACGGTGATGGGCCAGATACCGGCGGCAAAGAGCTTGTCGCAGTTGAAGTATTCTGCGCCGCCGGCGAAGGAAATGCGCATCTTTCCCTTGAACTGGCGGGAAATCCGATGGCACATCTCAATGGTCAGGGGGAACAGGCTGCGGCCGGACATATACATCTCGTCATTGGGCAGCTCGCCCCGGGTGGTGTCCACAGGGAAGGTGTTGGAGAGCTTCAGGCCAAACTCCAGGCCGTTTTTATCGGCCAGTGCCTGCAGGCGCTCAAACATAGGCACGGCGTCGGCCCACTGGAGGTCTTCCCGGAAGTGGTGGTCGTCAAACACGATATAGTCATAGCCCATACCGTCCAGAATGGTCCGGGCGGTCTCATAGCCCAGGATGGTGGGGTTGCACTTCACGAAGGTGTGCAGATGCTTTTCGGAGATGAGGTAGGAGGCAATGCGCTCGATCTCATCCGGGGGGCAGCCGTGGAGGGTGGACACGGTGACGCTGCGGGAGACACGGGGAGAGATGGCGTCAATGTAGTCGCTCTCCTGGGGGAACAGCTCCTTGAGCACTGCCTTGCACTCGCCGAAAATGGCGGTCCTGGTGGCGTCCATCATGCCGTTGAGGTAGGTGTCCACCTTCTCGCCCTTGATGCCCTCTAGGTCATAGCCCACGGACATATTGAACACGAAGCCGTTGGGGTCGCCCAGGCCGTAGACCTTGGAGAGGACCTTCAGGGCGCACCAGGCCTTAATGTATTCGTCCATAGCCTGGGGCACGGTCAGCTCCGTGGACCACTCCTGGTTGTAGCCCTCGTCATTGGCCAGGATGCAGGGGCGGGGCACGCAGGCGGCCAGGTCGGCGCCGTCCATCTTCTGCACGGTCTTTACCTCAAAGAAGCGGGCCCCGGCGAAGTAGGCGGCGATGATGTTCTGGGCCAGCTGGCTGTTGGGACCGGCGGCAGGCCCGAAGGGGGTCTCGATGCGTTCGCCGAAAATGGGCAGGCTCTTGCCGCCGGCCTTGTAGGCCTTGTGCACGCCGAAGATCTCGCCGCTCATGGCGTACTCGGTGACCACCCAGTTCATAAGAGACTTAAAAGGAATGGGATACATTTTTTCAGACATAGGGCTTCCTCCTATATTTATTCAAAATAATACTCGTCCTCCGTCCACCGGACGGGGTTTTCATCCATATATTGCCAAATGCGGAGATAATCCGCCTCGTTGCGGATCACATGGTCGTAATAGCCCCGCTGCCAAAGTTTTTGTCCAACCGCTTTCGTTGAAAGGGTTTTGAAAGAACGCACCAGACTTCCCAATGCTTGCGTAGGGGCCGATGCCCACATCGGCCCGCCCTCCGCGGCAATGGATACGACGAAATGCACATGATTTGGCATAACAACATATGTGTCTATGCCGGGGATGCGCTTGAGATACATCTCTGCGACAGAGCCTATATTTGAAAGTGCCACATGCGGGGCGATGTGGGCATCGCCCCCTACGACAGTACCAAGACTGGGGCGCTTATCCTTTATACATATGGTTACAAAATACCAACCACAGGCGTAATCGTGGTTAGGCAATCGCAGGCTCTTACGCTTCGGTAACATCAATACACCCGGTGATTCAAATCTCCCCAAAGCTTCTTGGCGGCCTCCAGGATATGGGCGTTCTCGGCCTCCTCATCGATACCCACCAGCACGCGATCCTGCATAAGGACCTTGCCGTTTGCGATGGTGGTCTGGCACTGGCGGCCGGTCATGCCGAAGATCATGTGGCCGTCAATATTCTCGTCGGAGAAGGGGGTGAAGGGCTTGTAGTCCATGACGATGATGTCAGCGGCGGCGCCGGATTTCAGTACGCCCAGGGTGGCGGGGAAATACTTCTCGCCGATCTTGGCGTTGTTTTTGAACAGCATATCCGTGACCTCGCACCAGCCCACGTTGGGCAGGCAGTTCTGGCTGCGCTGGGAGCACAGGGCCACCTTCAGGGACTCCAGCATGTCGTTGGTATAGGCGTCGGTGCCCATGCCCAGGAGGATGCCGCGCTTGTGCAGCTGGAGCACCGGGCAGATGCCGATGGCGTTGCCCATATTGCTCTCGGGGTTATTCACCACCATGGTGCCGGTCTCCTTGATGATCTCCATTTCGGCGGTGTTCACATGGATGCAGTGGCCCAGGATGGTCTTTTCCCCCAGAATGCCGTGGTCCTGCAGGCGCTGCACGGGGCGGCGGCCATAGTTCTGCAGGGAGTCATACACATCGTTCATGCCCTCGGACACATGGATGTGATAGCCGGTGCGGCCATTGTTGGCCGCCACCATGCGGTCAAAGGTCTTGTCGGAGATGGTAAACAGGGCGTGTCCGCCGAACATGGCGGCCAGCATGGGGTCCTTGCTCCTCTCGCACTCGGTGATGAAGTCGGCATTCTCCTGAATGGCCTGGAGGCACTTTTCCTCGCCGTCCCGGTCGGAGACCTCGTAGCACAGGCAGGAGCGCAGGCCCAGACGCTTCGACTCCTGGGCGATGGTGTGCAGGGTGCCGGGGATCTCGCCGTAGGAGGCATGGTGGTCAAAGATGGTGGTGACGCCCTGCTTAATGGAGTCCATATAGAGGGCGGTGGCGCTGGCGCGGGTGCCGTCCATCATCAGGTGGCGGTCGATAGCCCACCAGGTACCGTCCAGCACCTCGTAGAAATTGGTGGGGTTGTTGCCTACAATGGACAGGCCCCTTGCCAATGCGGAGTAGATGTGGGTGTGGGCGTTGATGAAGGCGGGCATGATGACGCCGCCCTTGGCATCGATGATCTGGGCGTCCGCATACTTGGCGCGCAGGGCGCTTTCCTCGCCCACCTCCACGATCCGGCTGCCCTCGTAGGCCACAGCGCCGTGCTCATAGTACCCCTTTCCATCGGGGTCACGGGTGATGAGTCTGCCATTGGTGACTAAATACATTCTTTTTTCCTCCTTGCTGTTTTCTCGCTGTTACGGTTTTGAGTCAAGACCTTTCTCCCTATATTCGACACTGCCGCATATAATGAAAAATGTTCCAAACCCTCCCGAGAGGATCTGAAACACTCAAGCGCAGCGCCGAGTGATAGTTGCAGCCCGTGCGCGAAGCACTTCCTTACAGCTACCAATTCTGATTGCTTTTTCTATTTTACACGAATACTGCGCAAAACGCAACAGAAAATTATACAATTTTATCTATGAAAGCTGAAAACTGTTTCCATCAGACCGGTACGCAAACTGCACGAAAACAGAACCGTAAATTTTTTGTGTTGTATCGGTCATCAATATAATAAAGAAATACGATAACGACAGGAAAATGGTGTGCGCGGAAAAATCAAGGGAGGTGTCCCAGGCCATTAAACCCAATGGATATTAGAGCGTTCCAAGCTTCCATATCCTAACCATCGTGACAAAAGCCTTTTTCAATGCGCAAAGCACCACAGGCACAGAGGTGCCTGTGGTGCTTTTGAGACTTAGGCTGGGGACTATCATCGCGCATCCGGTGCGCACACCGGCTTTGGCAGGCCGCCCTACTCCTTAGACAAGGGTGCGAGTTTTCGCAGCTGCTCCACCCCTTCAAAATGACAGAATCCGGTTTTCCACCGACCATTTCAGCTCCACAGTGAGCATACCAGGTCTGTATACCCGGACGGGTCCGCCAGGGGCAGGCCCGCAATAAGCAGCGCCTGGTTATACAGCACCTCTGCGTACTTCTTCGCAAGCTCCGGGTCGGTAGCCCGGACGCTCTCCAGCTTCAGGAATGCCGGGTGGGCCACATTCACCTCCAAAATGCGCTTGGCCTTCATGGATAGCTCCGGCTGCACGGCCCGGAAATACTTCTCCATTTCAAAGGTCAGGCCCTCGCCGCTGGTCATGCACACCGGGTGGCTCTTGAGCTTTTGGGACGCCTTCACCTCGTCCACCCGGTCTCCCAGGGTCTCCTTGATAAAGGTCAGGCATTCCTTGTCACTCTCGCTCTCCTGAGGCTTGGGCTCGTCCTCCAGGCCCAGGTCGCCGTCCACGGCGGAGCGGAACTCCTTGCCATCGTAGGTGCGCAGGCTGTCCGCCAGGAACTCATCCGCCCGGTCGGTGCAGTAGAGGATCTCCATGCCCCGTTCCTTCAAAAGTTCCGTCTGGGGCAGGCTGTCGATGGATGCCACAGTGTCCCCGGCGGCGTAATAAATATACTCTTGGCTCTCGGGCATGCGGTCCGCATACTCCCGGAGGGTCACCAGCTTTTTCTCCGTGGAGGAGTAGAACAGCAGCAGCTCCTGGAGGCTCTCCCGCTTTTCGCCGAACTGGTTCAGCACGCCCACCTTCAGGGCCCGGCCGAAGTTCTCATAGAACTTTTCATAGCCCGCCCGGTCGTCCGTGAGCATCTTCTTCAGCTCAGCGATGATCTTCTTTTCCAGGTTGCCGGAAATGATTTTCAGCTGCCTATCGTGCTGTAAAAGCTCCCGGGAGATATTCAGGCTCAGATCCGGAGAGTCTACCACGCCCCGGACGAAGCTGAAATACTCCGGCAGCAGCTCCTGACAGTGGTCCATGATCATGACCCCTGCGGAATACAGCTGCAGGCCCGGCTTAAAGTCCTGGGTGTAGTACAGGTTCGGCACCTTGGAGGGGATGAACAGCAGGGCCTTATAGGTCACCGCCCCCTCGGCGGACACGGAGATGACGCTCTGGGGCGGAGCCATCTCGCCGAAGCGCTGCTGATAAAATTCGTCGTACTCCTCCTTGGTGACCTCGCTCTTTTTCCGCTGCCATAGGGGCACCATGCTGTTGAGGGTCTCCCATTCGTACACCGTGTCATACTCGGGCTTATCGTCGGGGCTGTCGGGCTTTTTCACCGAGTGGGGCAGGAGCATTTTGATGGGGAAGCGGATGTAATCGCTGTATTTCTTGACAAGGTTGGCGATGGTGTAATCGTCCAGATACTCGCTGTAATTCTCGGAGTCGGTATCGTCTTTCAGCACCAGGATGATCTCGGTGCCGACATCGTCCTTGTCGGCCTCAGTGATGGTGTAGCCTTCCACGCCCTTGGACTCCCACTTCCAGGCGGTGTCGGCGCCTTGGGCACGGGAAATGACGGTGACTTTCTGGGCCACCATAAAGGCAGAGTAGAAGCCCACGCCGAATTGACCGATGATGTCGATGTTATCGCTCTGGTTCTCGGTCTTGAAATCGAGGGAGCCGGACTTGGCGATGGTGCCCAGGTTCTTTTCCAGCTCTTCCTTGGTCATGCCGATACCGTTATCGGTGATGGTCAGGGTGCGGGCTTCCTTATCGGGCTGGATATGGATCTTCAGGTCATCTTTCGTAATGCCGATGCTGGTGTCGGTCAGGCTCTTGAAATAGCGCTTATCGCAGGCATCGGATGCGTTGGAAATCAGCTCACGCAGGAAGATATCGCGGTTGGTGTAGATGGAGTTGATCATCAGGTCCAGCAGCCGTTTGGACTCCGCTTTGAATTGTTTCTCTTGGAAAGGAATATTGCCTGTTTCAGTCAAATACAACCCCATCACATCAACGCGTATATCGAATCTTTTGCAGGGTATTCCAAAAATTCCACTGCATTTGCGTTAAATATGATGAAGTCACTATTCAACTATGCATATGAAACTGGTTTTGGTTCGGTAAATTATTCAGCTGCTGTCCCAAGAGTTGCTTATGCGCA
>OHTI01000503.1_pt1 | contig 16384 bp, 15 predicted proteins | sample 1578941 | NCBI WGS metagenome assembly OHTI01 (sample SAMEA3879609, study PRJEB24766) | human gut metagenome | biome: human-associated habitat; feature: feces | place: USA | collected 1985/1987
CGGCCACATCCTCCATGATCACGCCGTCCACAACCCACAGAGGCTTGGAGCTGCCATAGATGGAGGTCGCTCCGCGGACCCTGATCTTAGGAGATGTACCGAATGTTCCTGACACGTTCTGTACGGACACGCCGGCGGCTCTTCCCTCAAGGGCCCGGCTGATCTCAGCCACACCGTCCAGTTTGACATCCTCGGCGCTCAGCTTGCTGGTGGCTCCTGTGAACAGGCGCTTGTCCATCTTCTGCATACCTGTCACGACCACGCCTTCGAGAACCTCGGTGTCAGCCTCAAGGAAGATCCTCATCTCCCCGTCAGTGATGCCCACATCCTTGGGCTTCATGCCAAGGCAGCTGATTTCCAGAGTTTTCGCTGACAGCCTGACTTTCAAGGTGAATTTACCGTCGATGTCTGTCATCGTGGCGTTCTTGGTCCCTTTCTCCATGACAGCCGCCCCGATGACGGGCAGATTGTCTTCGGAAGAAATGACCACGCCTTTTACCGTTCGGGTGTCTTGTGCGAACAAACACCCAAAGCCTGCCGCGATGCAGGCGATCATCAAGCATAAGAAGTGCTTCATGTAAAAAATTGATAAGTTAATAATTCGGATGCGTCCTATCCTGTCTCAGGACAGGCTCATCCATTTGTTAATGTTCGTGTGCCGTTCCTCTGTCGCGTCAAGGACATCAATTATTGGGGGAATATGTCCTCAGGCACCTTCAAGGCGGCATTTTACTCAAACCGCCGTGAAGGTAGCCAATAAACTTCTTTAAACAAAGGATAATTTTGAATATAACGTTTTTGTGAATAATTATCAACTAAATATTCATAAAACTTAACTGTCGCAGTATAGGGAAACTTTCTAATGTTTATTTATTCTTTTTCCCGTCCGGTGACTTTGCTCGTAGAGTTCGAGGGAGTTGATGATGTTCTGCCAGATGCTGTAGAGGCCGCCGGCGACGGAGGTTACCGGGGTCATGTAGGAGTAGCCCAGCCAGATCAGGAAGCCTGAGTTCTTCTGGCCGAGAGCCTGTCCGGCGGTGATCTCGTCAGGTCTTGTCACCTTGTGGTCCTTGCTTCCGTTCGCCTTTCTTCCGGCCAGTCTTCCGACCGCGAACTGGAGGATTGTGCAGATCAGCGAGATGACTCCGATCATTATCGCGGTCCAAATGGAGATACCGCTGTTCATCAGCGACCTTGTGGCGAGATAGATCGAGAATGTCAGTGCGATGCCCCAGCAGTAGAAAGCCCAGTCGGTAAAGCGCATCAGCCAGCGCTGGAGCCGTCTCATGGTGTAGCGTATGAACCACGCCAGAAGCAGCGGCAGGACGAGCAGAGGGAACACCCTCGCGCAGATCGCCGTGAATCCTTCGAGGAAAGTGGTTCCGGTGTCCGGATTGACAATCGGGATGGCTACCGGTAGGATCACCGCGACGGAAATGTTGATCAGTACCACGTAGGACACTGTGTCAGAAAGACTTCCGCCCAGCTTGCCGGTAATCACTCCCGCCGCTGCCGCCGTAGGGCAGATGAGGCAGAGCATGGCGCATTCGGCGAGTATTCTGAGGTCGCCGTCCGGCATGGTGGCGACCAGCCAGGTGAGCGGGACGAATGTCGCGATCTGGAACGCAAGCACAAGGAAATGCCATTTCCGGAATCGGAGGTCGTGCGGGGAGATCGTGTTGAACTGGAGGAACAGCATCGTGGCCATGAAAACCGGCTGGACATCCTTGGCGAACCGCGAGAATCCCGGCTCGATGGATCGCGCCAAAGGATTGACAAAGAACAGGATCAGATAGGATGTGATCCCGAGGATGATTGCCAGAGGCAGCATCCAGTCCTTGATGAATTTCCCGATTCCAGCCATATTCGCCATAATCCCGCGTTTCGACCCGCAAAGATAGTGAAACCCACCGACCTAAAAAAATTCTCCGCCTTCCATCGGCCTCTGATTGTATCATCGTGGCACCCTTCATGCGTCAATCCTCCTTCCTGTTCCGTATGGTCTCCGGTTGCTGAGCCTGTCAAAGCGCCGCCCCGTGAAATACTGTCAGGAAGAGTCCTCGTTTATTGGGCTGTTTCCAGTCACTGGGCCTGTCAAAGCGCCGATTCCGCTAAATACTGTCAGGAAGAGTCCTCGTTAATCTGGGCTGTTTCCGGTCACTGGGCCTGTCAAAGCACCGATTCCGCTATAAACTATCAGCAAGTCTGCGAAAAAAAAACGCCCCACAGTCCGTAGTGCGGCTATGCGTGCAAGGTTACTGTGTTTTCTACAAAACACGTTCAGCGGGAATGGCTCTTGGTGACAGCAGAGCTAAGAATGTCCTGAAAAAGTCTGAATAAAGAATGAAAGTTATTCAACATATTCATTGATAGGTGGCACTCTATGGCCTTTTACCATGAACGTGTTTTGTAAAGTTCCGGTGTCGGGGTGGCAGTGGACGATGACACAAGTCTGGTGACATCCGGTGTCTATGGCGTGAGTCGCGATCCTGCTTTCGAGAAAAGACATAGACTACAGGGCCTACTACAACCGCGTCTGACGATACTTATGAATATAGCAACCTGAAAAAAACAGCCATCGTCATCTTAAGGAGTCTTTTCGCTCTCGAAAGGAGATCTGTCCTCGAAAAACCTCTCTTAATCTGGGACAACTTGTTTTTTCAGGCCACATATTGAGCTCAGGCCACATATTGAGCTCAGGCTACATATTGAGCTGGCTTCCCGATCAGCCACGCTGTTCCGATGGTGCTGAAGCGCAGGTTTATGAAACGTCGCAACTCTTCGGCAGAAGTATTTCCTTATGGCTTTTGCCGAACCGATGATTTTTTGTAACATTGCAGGATATGAAGAGATCCAAGTCAACAATAAGCGATGTCGCGGAGGCTGCCGGAGTCACCATCGGCACGGTTGACCGTGTCCTGCACGAAAGGGGAGAGGTGTCGGAAAAGACCAAGGAGAAGGTTCTGAGGGCGGTTAGGGAACTTGGCTACAAAACCAACGTGTACGCTTCCATGCTTGCCAGGAGCGAGTCGCACAGGATAGCTGTCATCATGCCGATGTACAGCGCCGGCGAGTTCTGGGACCTGACCCATTCCGGAATAAGCAAAAGCGCGGACTATGCCGGACGCTTTTCCGTGGACATTGTTGACTACCTTTACGACCAGTATGATGTGGAATCTTTCCTGTCAGTCTGCCGTGAGGCCATTGTGGACAATTGCTCGGCAGCCGTCATCGCGCCCATGTTCCTGGATGCCACGTGTGATGTGGCCCGGGAGATGGAGAAGGCCGGCCTTCCGTACATTATCCTTAACACGAGTGTGGACGGAGTCAGTGGTCATCTGGCCTATTATGGCCAGCCGATCTATGACAGCGGGGTGTTCTGCGCCGATGTCCTGATGTCCGGTTCGTCCCCGGAAAGTCTGGACGATGTGTACATGGTCCGGATAGAGCGTGACACGAAAGGCCTTTCCGATCCTTCAAAGGAGAGGAGAAGAGGCTTCATGGACTATCTTTCGGTCCGCTTCCCCGGCACTCGGGTCAGAGATGTTGTCATAAACCCCAAGGATCCCGCCGAGGCGCATGCCGCCATGGATGTGGCCTTCGAAGGAATAGGGAAAAGCGCCAACATCGTGACACTGAACTCAAGAATATACCTTGTCAGCGATTTCCTTAGGGAGCGCGGGCTCGACGGATTGAATGTCGTGGGCTTCGATGTCTTGGAAAAGAATATCTCCGCTCTCAGGGACGGCTATGTTAAGTACCTGATAGCCCAGCACTCAGACCGTGAGGCGATGGCGTCTGTCATCACCTTGACGGACTATCTTGTGTTCGGCAAACGTCCTCGCTGCCAGGACAACTTCAGCTCCATTGACCTGCTTTCCCGCTACAATTATCGTTTCTATTGAGCTGCTCAAGTTTCGCATTTGCGAAACACCTATATTTTTCACTGCCTGCAGTGAAAGGAAAGGCCCAATGGGGTGCGCAAAGCGCATCCCTCCCCCCAGGGGAGGGATTTAGGGAGGGGGTAACGTGAAAGACCCAGCCCTATTGCCTTGCCTCGGTGATCATCGCCAGAGAGTCGCAGCAGAGTTTTGTGACAGCGGCCCAGTTGCGGCTCTTGATGACATCCTTCGGGAAGAGGTTGCTGCCCATTCCGACGCATGAGGCCCCGGCCTTGAACCAGGCGCGGATGTTCTCCTCCTCAGGCTTGACTCCTCCGGTGACCAGAACCTGTGTCCACGGCATCGGAGCCTTGACACTCTTCACGAAGGAAGGTCCGAGCACGTCTCCCGGGAATATCTTGCAGATGTCGCAGCCGGCGGCCTGGGCGTTGCCGACCTCGGTGATCGATCCGCATCCGGGAATGTACGGTACGAGGCGTCGGTTGCAGACCTCCGCTACCTCCGGATTGAAGAGCGGGCCGACGATGAAGTTGGCTCCCTCCTGAATGTAGAGCGCCGCTGTCGGAGCGTCGATCACAGATCCCGCGCCGAGAATCATCCCGGGAAGCTTGTCGTTGGCGTATTTTACCAGTCCGCCGAAGATCTCATGCGCGAAATCGCCTCTGTTCGTGAACTCGAACATGCTGATCCCGCCGTCGTAGCAGGCCTTCAGCACGGCCTTGGATGTCTCAAGATCTTCATTGTAGAACACAGGCACAAGCCCCGTCTCAAGGGCTGTGGAGATCACCTGAATCTTGTTGTATCTTGCCATATTCGTAAATAAAAAATTCTTATCGTGAGACACGGCCCGAGCCGTTGCCGCTCATCAGTGTCTCCACTTCCTTTGTGGTCACGCGGTTGTAGTCGCCCTCGATCGTGTGCTTCAGGCACGAGGCGGCCACGGCGAAGTCAAGGGCTTTCTGGTCGTCACCGTAGTTGAGGAGACCATAGATCAGTCCGCCGCCGAAGGAGTCTCCGCCGCCGACTCTGTCGACGATGTCCGTGATGTCGTAACGCCTTGACGCAAAGAGGGTCTTCCCGTCATACAGGACAGCGCCCCAGGTGTTGTGGTCGGCGTTGACCGATCCTCGCAGGGTGATGGCCACCTTCGTGGCATTGGGAAATCTTTCCATGAGCGACTTCGCGACAAACTCGAACTTGGCCGTGTCGATCACTCCGGCCTCGGCGTTGAATCCCTCCGGCTTGATACCGAAGACCTTCTCCGCATCCTCCTCGTTGCCGATGATCACATCGCATCCGGCCACGAGGGCTGGCATGATCTCCGAAGCTGTCTTGCCGTATTTCCAGAGATTCTTCCTGTAGTTGAGGTCGCAGGAAACCTTCACGCCGTGCCTTTCTGCCGCCTGTATGGCCTCAAGGCAGACATCGGCGCAGCTCTGGCTGATGGCCGGGGTGATGCCGGTCCAGTGGAACCAGTCCGCCTTCCCGAACACTTTGTCCCAGTCGATCATTCCGGGCTTGATCTCGGAGATTGACGAGTGCGCGCGGTCATAGATCACTTTGCTTGGGCGGGCGACCGCTCCCTTCTCGATGTAGTAGATGCCGACTCTGTCGCCGCTCTCGATGCAGAACTCCACGCCGACGCCGAGTCCCCGAAGTTCCGCAAGGCATGCCTTCGCGATGTCGTTGGCAGGCAGCGCCGTCACAAACTGCGCGTCCTGTCCGTAGTTGGCCAGCGACACGGCCACGTTGGCCTCTCCGCCGCCGAATGTGGCCTCGAACTCATGTGCCTGTGAGAATCTGAGATGACCGGGCGTGGCGAGCCTGAGCATTATCTCTCCGAATGTTATTATCCTTGCCATATTGCGTAATTTATTTTGTGTGAATATTTTATCTCTTTGATGCCGCGCTTCCGCCCGGCTCGGCGCACATTCTGGTAATCCTTAAAAATAACTTGTTAATCTATGATTGTCTTTTCAGTCTATATACGCTTTGCGCTACTTTTCTATGTAAGCTTTGAGCAACTTTTCCACGCTCGGCAGATGCAAATAAAGTTTTGCCTTTGCTCTCGTTTATCGAAAAGTTTTCTCATCAGTCATGTGCCACCGGCACACTCCTTCTTCCCAAAGATATATATCCTTGAAAATATTGCCAATTCTTTACCGACTTATTCTTTAACGCTTACCTAACGGCAAAGATAATAAATATTTTCATATTTCCGTTAACGTACACGGTTTTTGACAACTCATAAATTGCCGTACCGCCCTTTCAGTCCACGTCCTGCGTCCGCTGAGAATGAGAAGTTGTTTTGTTAAACTTATTTTTTAACGCTTACTTAAGGAAAACGACAATTGGATGGATGAAAGCTTTTCAACATATTCATTGATTGTTGGCACTCTATGGCCTTTTACCATGAACGTGTTTTGTAAGGTTCCGGAGCAGGACCCATTGATGAGACTTGATTTGATGGCGGTATATGGCGGTTCGGGGAGGAGGGCTGTTTGAATTTTTCGCCAGAATGAGTATATTCGTGAATTAAATGTTTGAATATGAGAAGGATTTTGTTTGCCGTGCTGGTGATGGTCTGCGCCGCGCTGCCGCTGAGGGGGCAGGAAGGGGTCTGGACGGGAAAACTGGAGGTTTCCGGAACTGAACTGGCACTCGTGTTTAATCTGAGTGATGAGGGGGCTACACTTGATGTGCCGGATCAGGGGGCGAAAGGAATCGCGGTTGAGGTCTCACGGGACGCGGTCGGCGGCATTGAGTTGAATATTCCGATGATAAGCGCTTCATTCAAGGGGATTTATCTCGGGAAGACGATTGTCGGGACTTTCACCCAGCGTGGGATGTCGTTTCCGATGACGCTTACGCCGGGCGCTCTGGTGTTCAGGCGGCCACAGACTCCGGTCGGGCCGTTCCCTTACACTACCGAGGAGGTGTCGTTCTTCAATGGGGACGCTGTGCTGAAAGGCACACTGACAATGCCGGCGGATTGTGACAGAAAGACTCCGGTGCTTGTCATGGTCACGGGCAGCGGTCTCCAGAACAGGGACGAGGAATTGTTCGGTCACAAGCCGTTCGCTGTCATCGCGGATGCTTTCGCGAGGGCGGGGATCGCCACGCTGCGGTACGATGACAGGGGGTTCGGGGAATCGACCGGCGATGTGGTTCTCTGCACGACCGAGGATCTGAAGAACGATGCTCTGGCGGGAGTCAAGTTGCTGAGGGATAGGTTTGAACGTGTCGGTGTGATCGGCCACAGCGAGGGTGGGACCATCGCGTTGATGCTTGCGGGCGAGAGGCAGGTTGACTTTGCCGTCAGTCTGGCGGGAATGATTGTCTCAGGAGCGGAGACGCTGCTGGCGCAGAACCGGCGCGCGTTTGAGTCCGCCGGCCTGCCCGAGAGCGAGGTCGAGGCCTTTGCCCGTCTGCTTTCCGACACTTTCACGGCGATCAGGACGAGGGCTCCTCTGCCTTCCGCCGACAACTATGACATCACAGACGCGCTGAGGAAGAACTATGCCGCCGCCCTGCCTTCGTTCCGTACCCCGTACATGGAGTTTTTCTTAGGTCTGGATCTGTCCGCCAGCCTTTCCGGCATAACCTGCCCTGTCATGGCACTGAATGGTACAAAAGACACTCAGGTTCAATGCGATAGGAATATAGCGGCTCTGAAGGCCGGCTTGCCTTCCAACAGCAGGAGCGTCATCCGTGCGGAGGATGGCCTTAACCACCTCTTCCAGCACTGCGTCACCGGCGAGGTCTCTGAATATAAAAGCATCGAGGAGACCTTCTCCCCGGAAGTCCTTTCCGAGATGATTGCTTGGATCAAGACGCTTTGATTGGCGGACACCTTGCGTTAGAACCTTGGTTCTACGCACGGAAGACGTGTTTAAGCACGTTTGTGCGTGGATGGGCTTGACTGCTCACGGACTGTATTCACTAAAGCTTCACGCCTTCAAGTTCGAGGAGAAACTTCTTTGCAGGAAGGCCGCCGCCATAGCCTGTAAGGCTTCCGTTGCTACCTATGATGCGGTGGCAGGGAGCGAAGATCGAAATGGAGTTCGAGCCGTTGGCCGTGCCTACCGCCCTTACTGCCTTCGGGTTACCAATCATCTCGGCCATCCAGCCATAGCTCCGGGTCTCCCCGTAAGGGACTTCCAGCAGGGTGTTCCATACTTTCTCCTGAAACTCGGTGCCGACGAACAGAAGTGGCAGATCGAATGTCTTGCGTCCTCCGGCAAAATATTCATCAAGTTCTTGGGCGGCCTTGGCGGTGATCTCCGAGGGGATGTCTTTCATCTCCGCATTCAGACTCCGCTCCAATCGTCTGTCCGCCAGCAGCCTATGCTCTTCCGCCATCCAGTCGCAAAGGCAGAGTTTGCCCTCGAACGACCCGAGCAGCAGGTCGCCGCACAGAGAATGATACGTCTGTGTGTTGATTGTCTTTTTCATTTTAATTAAACATATCATCTGATGATATGTCTACGAAGATAAGAAAATTCTAATAAGTTGTCCATTTCTGCTGTGCTGCATGAAATAATGAAACGTTAGAACAGGATTATGCTTGAATTCTTTTAATTTGGCGAAACTTAACAAAAAAGTGAAGTTTATTTGGCGGTGTGAGGAAAATAGAATACCTTTGCCACATAAATAACAAATGGTATGGGGAAGTTGGAACTTGTGTTGGAGACTGATAAGGTCTGTATGTATTCGCCTAAGTATGACGGTGAAGAACAAAATGAGTTTAGGAAGTTTCTTCTTGCCAATCGGTCTCACGGGCATCCGCAGTTGAAAAAATTCTTCGGTGCAATACTTTCTGTCATCGAGAAAATGGGAGAGACCGGTGCTCTTTAGCGATATTTTCGTCCCGAAGGCGGAAATGTTAAGGCTCTTCCGACATATATTGATATTCCTCGAATGAACAGAAAGATAGGAAAGATGAGACTTTATTGCCTTCGACTATCTGACAGAATCTTGATTTTAGGAGGAGGCGCGGTTACGACTTCGCAATCATATGAAGAAGATCCTGTCCTATTGGCGATTGTTGGAGATTTGCGGGATATTGAGTGCCAAATCAAGGCAATCGTTAGACAAGCGGATACGGATTTTGAAGACTTTGATGCACTCAAACGAATTGTTGAGACCATTACAATATAGATACCTTATGATAATCGATCCTCTGTTTAAAGATTGCCTCGCTGATGTGGCCCCGGAGATACGGTCCGAGGTTCGCCTTAATATGGATATTGCAAATCGTATCTATGATATTCTTCAGGAAAAGAATATGACACAGCGTGAATTCGCTGCATTGATGGGGAAGTGCGAATCGGAGATCTCAAGATGGCTGACTGGAAGTCACGGATTCACGACTACTTCCATCGCGAAGATTTCGGCGGTTCTTAATGAACCGATTGTGGAAGTGAAGCATAAACCAGATGTCAAGTATGTCTTTGTCCCCATTAATACGTACATCATTCCTTCCGAATTTTCTGATGGGAACTATACGGATAGGAAAAACAATTCTTGTGTAATCTCGTATTCAAACTGATTTATTATGGTGGATAATAATGTCAATATTCAAATGAGGCTTACTTCCATTAGTGAAGAAAGTTTTATGATGTCTCCAGGCAAGATTGCCGATGATGCGAATTCGGAAGCCATACAACTTGGATTCTCCAACCAGATTCAACCAGATGTGGAGAATAATAAGATGACTCTTATTTTTGGTACAAAATACGAGTTGGAAGGAGAAGTTATCCTTGAGAGTGTTTATCGATTTGAATTTGAAGTAAAAGACCTTGCTCGGTTCATAAATACAGATGACAACAATAATATCACGATATCGCACATTATGCCTCACCTTATAAGTGTGGCTATCGGTACTATGCGTGGAATCTTGGTTGTAAAGACTGCTGGAACCAATTTGTCAAAGTTTCCGCTTCCTATGATTGATCCAAATCAACTAAGCGCGAATCTTTCAAGTCCTCAGGAATGATTCCCCGTAAGAATCAGAACGAAACCGCAATGGCCTTGGCGAGGGATGAGGCGTCCGCCAGTTTCCCCTCCACCTCTTCGGTGGTGAGGTAGTCCAGATTCCAGGCGGCCACGGTGGTGATCTCTCCCAGACCCCAGAGCGATGACAGGGCCTGTAGATAGGTGCTGCCTTGCTCGCGGGTGCTTCCGGTCGGGATATTCATACCTCTTGTGGTTATGTACATCACTTTCTTGCAGCGGCATAGTCCCGTGCAGGTCTGCCCATTGTCCGTGAAGGTTACTCCGTATAGGGACATATTTTCGAAAAAGGCTTTCAGAACGGCAGGAAAGCTCATATCCCAGAAAGGGGCAGCTATCACAATCCTGTCGGCCGCTGCGATCTTTCGGGCGAGCGCCACCGTGGCTTCCGGGACAATGCCGGAAGACCTCTCGGCAAGGCTCTGTGGCGTCAGCGGTAGCAAAGCCACCTCGTTAACATCAATGCTCTCAATGTCATACCTTGACGAAAGCACTTCCTTCGCCGCGTCGAGTATCCTTCTCGTTCTAGACTCCGGTCTCATACAGGAGTCGATAATCACCAGTTTCTCCATACCGCAAAGATAGTCATTCTTGCGGGAACGCTGTCTTGGCTGCAATAGTCTCCTTTGAGTCCGCCTGAATCTCAAACGGGATGCTTCGACTGCGGACAACCGAGCGCGCGAAGATATTGAATGCTGTGTTGGCACTCATCCCAAAATCCTGACAAAGGGCATCGAACTGCCTTTTTATATCGGCATCCATCCTGATAGTAACCGCTGCTTGTCCCATAATAAAAAGATTATTTATGCAAATATATTCACACCTGGAATACCTACTTGCCGGCAGTCAAGCCGATGGTGTTTTAGGTGTGTATGGTTTTTCGCACCTGGAAGAGCGGTCTCCGATTGTTTCTTATAGGACAGAAAATGAACGGCAGAAGGCTTTTCCCTGTACCAAACGTCTGCCGTAACTTTGTTGGTATGCCAAACAATTTCTTAGATGAATATATCAGTTATCTCCTGTTAACCTTTCTCCGTTTTCTGCGACTATAACAGAAAACGGTGATAATGATCGCAATGATTATTTCTGCAGTTGTTGCAGCGGTGCAGGGCATCGGCGGGCCGTCGGAGGAACGGACGGCGGACATTGAGTGCGTGTATGAGTACCGCACATCTGATGACAAGGGACGGGAGGATGTATATTCCACAATCCTTCAGGTCGGGAAGCGGTCGGCGAAGTTCGTTGACTATTCCACGTTCCAGCTTGACTCGGCAAGAACGTCCGGTGCCTCGGAAGATCAGGTGGAGGCGTTCCGTCTGCGGGAGGAGAAGAAGGCGCAATATTTCGACTATGCTATCTTCCAGAACGAGCCGGCGGGGAATATGACGGTTTACGGGACGATAATTCCGGACAGATATTCATACACGGAAGATTCCAAGGCGATGAAATGGACTTTGGCGGATGACGAGAAAACTATCTGCGGCTACCAGTGTCACAAGGCCGAGTGTGAATATGGCGGAAGGAAGTGGACGGCGTGGTACAGCCAGGATATTCCCGTGTCGTATGGCCCGTGGAAATTGTGCGGGCTGCCGGGGTTGATTCTGGCGGCGGAAGATTCAGATGGAGCCAATAAGTTCGAGGCCATCATCCTGCGCAACGGGGCATCGGCCATAACCCCGGTTTCCGACAAGAATATTACCACCACGACAAGAGAAAAGTTCGTGAAAGCGAAGAATATGTTCGAGTCCGACCCGATGGGGAACCTGCCTCCGGAATCAATCAGCGAGATGTCCATCCATAAATATGACGACGGCAGCAGATCTATTCACATCAACGGTGTCCAGCTGCGCCTGCGTACCAACGGGTATGTTCCGCTTGAACTGAAATAGCGACTGCCATTGAATGTCTGAATATGAGACGCATAGTCACTTGTGTCATATTCATCCTCGTCTCTGTGATGGCCTTGGCGCAGCAGGATGCGATAAAAGGTTGCGTGAAGGACTCAGACGGGAATCCCGTGCCCGGCGCGATAATAAAGGCGACATCCTCCTCGACGATTCTTGGCTACACGACATCGGACGACAAAGGCGGGTATTCGCTTTCCGTTGAGAGGAAAGGAGATGTCGTCGTTTCCGTGGATTGCCTTGGCTATGAATCGTCTTCCGTGATCTTACACAAAGACACATCCGGGACGTGCGACTTCTCCTTGAAAGAGAAGAGGATAGGCCTTAAGGAGGCCGTTGTCAGGGCTCCGGCGATCCGGCAGCTCGGCGACACTCTTTCCTATGCCGTCTCTGCTTACACCACACGGTCGGACTACACCCTGAAGGATGCCCTGAAAAGGCTTCCGGGAATCGATGTCGAGGAGTCCGGACGGATAAAGTACCTCGGCAAGGACATATCCGGATTTTACATCGAGGGAATGAACCTGCTTGGCGGCAAGTACAACATCGCCACTTCTGGAATCCCGGCTGCGTATGTGGACTCCGTCCAGGTTCTGAGCAACCACAAGGAGGCGGCCATTGACAGGAACACCTTCTCCGATGACGTGGCGATCAATGTAAAGCTCAAAGACAAGGCCAAGATAAAGCCGGTCGGTTCATACGAGGCCTCCGCCGGTTATGGAGACCGTTGGCTGTATTCAGCCAAGGGCTCGGCGATGCTGTTCCGCGCGAAGACACAGGTGATAGCGTCGCTGGATGTCGGGAACATCAAAGGGTTCGCCTTGGATGAAGGCACGGACTTCCTTAAATCGGAGAGTGACGTGACCGCCGTCAAAAGACTGGCCGGAGGCTTGTCTGCATCGCACCCTCCATTGAAAGCCGACAGGTACATCAGCCCGTCAGATATGGCCGTGACAGTCAATGCGATCCATAAGGTCGGCAAATACTCGACGATCAAAGGCAACGCAGGTTACAGTTCGGCGAGGAGTGACTATTCATATTCATTCAAAGGGCAATATTATGATGAGGGCAACGAGATTGTGATGTCGCAGACTACCTCTCCGAGAACGAAGACGCAGCGCCCTTGGCTTTCCCTTGAGTACCAGAAGAACTCCGACAAATGCTTCCTGACTTTGACAGCCTAAAAATTCCGTTTTTCTTACGTTCTGATAATCAATATATTGTAAAGAGCGCGGATTTTTCAGGGTGAATCGCATCACCTTTTCGTGCCTTTGAAAGAAGCTTCGTACATAGGTGTAAACAAGTAGGGTGAATCATTGCCAAAGTCAGGAAATGCTTCATCAGAGAGAAGTTGCACGGGAATATGGATTTTACCCGCTCCGCCGTGCCGGTTGAACTTAACGGCGAGATGTCATCCCAGTCCCAATCCCTCAACAGTATGGATTTCGGAAGCGACTTCAGTGCCAGATGGCGTAAGGACAAGCTGCTGTGGAGCGTATCTTCCGATATGGCATATTCCGCTTCACCGTCATATTCATTGAATATATCGTCAGGTGATGGCGGCATATTGCAGTCGGTTTCAGGTGAGGTGTTTTCTTCGGAGAACACAGTCTCCGCAGTGTGGAAATATCGCCATAACAGGATATATATACCATTGATATTCAATACTCAAACTGACTGGCTGAAAACGGACAGAACTGGCGATGGCTTGACGAACGAGGACAACGATTTGCACGTGACCAAGGCGGCGCTATCCTTCTCCCCTCAGTACGAGTACAGTCTGCGGGATTTTGTGCTGCGCGCGGAAGTGCCGGTCCGTGGCGACGTGATCTGGCGAGGAGGTGATATGACTGAATATTTTTCCGTATGTCCTGAGCTGTATCTCAACTGGCGGCTCTCCGCACGTTCCACTGTCAGGACTGAAGTGTCATATTCCAGAAACATCGGTGATGTCCTGGATTTCCTGACACGACCGGTTCAAATCGGCAGAACTACTTTGCGGATGGTACCGGGGATGGCCTCGGACAGCAAATATCTGACAGCCAACGCTCATTACGATTTCAAGATTCCTTTGAGCCAATGGTTTGTCAATGCCGACCTTGCCTATGTCAGGAACTGGAGGAACCTGCTTCCGTCCGTCACGGTGAGCGGCGGCAGCATATTGAATGACCGCGCGCTTGTCCCCAATGTGTCGGACAATATAATCGCTCAGATCGGTGTGACCAAACAGATCGCGCCGATCAGGACCAAGGTGTCCCTGAACGGATCATATCTGCACAATGAGGGCCGGACAATGCAGAACGGGCAGGTGATGGATTTTACAGGAAACAGTCTGGTAATTTCGCCGTCAGTATCCTCACATCCTGTAGGTTGGCTGGAACTTAATTATTCCGGCGACTTCAGCCGTACATCGTCAAGATACGAGGGCGTGGCAAAAAGCTATGACTCAAGAAGTCACGAGATGTCCATCCGTGTGTCTCCGGCGCAATCCCTGATTCTCAGCGCGGCGACCGAGATCACCAGAAAACAACTCACTGACGATGTGTTCAAGACGATGACGCTGCTCGATTTCGGCCTTGTCTGGAAGCACAAGGCCTGGAAGTTGTCCCTCGACCTGCGCAACGCCCTAGACCAACGGAGTTACAGCTACACCCTCTACGACTCAATCAACACTTTCACCTACGAATATGCCCTGCGCGGCCGCGAGGTCGTCTTCGCTGCGGTTTTGACTATATGATATGTTATAAATTACTTATGAATATGTTACGTGCGATTATCATTTCGTTGGCCCTGATGCTGCCCGCAATAATGACGGCCAAGGAGAGCTATGTCATTCAAGACAGCCCGGACGGACCTTGCCTTGTGAAATGGATTGGAAAAGAATCCGTTGTTGATTTCAACCGTTCTCCGGCGCTGCGCTCGGTAAAGGTGATCGGAGAGATGGCCTTTGAAATGAACAACCATATTCGCAAGGTCTTATTGCCGGAAGGTCTGACCATAATCCGCAAGCGGGCGTTCAACACCTGCGAGAATCTGGTTACAGTGGAGATGCCGTCGTCTGTAAAGGAAATCGGGAACAGTGCTTTCAATATGGATAGGAAACTTGAATTGAAAGCGTTGCCCGACAGCCTCGTATCTATAGGAGAGTGGGCTTTCTGGGATTGCACTAAAGTGGCGATTTCTGTGATCCCGGAGTCGGTACAAGTCATAGGACGGCTGGCTTTTACCTGTTGTGAGGGCATCAGGACACTGACGTTTCTTAATAGGATGAGAGTCATCAATGACAGGACGTTTTCTGGCTGCAAGAATATTGAAAAGATCGAGTTCCCCGACGGTCTGGAGGAAATTTCTGATTTTGCGTTCGCGCGTTGCGTAAACCTCACGGAACTTCAATTTCCAGCATCATTGAGAAAAATAGGTTACAGGTCATTCGCGAACTGCTCCTCTTTGGGAAAGGTGATTTTCCAGTCCACACCAACTATTGACGACACCGCTTTTGACAATTGCGAAAAACTTTAGCGGAATCTTGTTAACTTTCGCCCTGATTTTGCGACTTGCAGATGAAGGCGGTCTGAAAGCCGCTTTGAAAGAATATGACAGAACAGGAATTCGGAAATATCGCACGGGAGCATAACGGTAGGTTGAAAGCGCTGGCAAGGTGCTTCAGCCGGGCGACCGATATGGCCATTGACGAGGAGGACATTGTTCAGGAGGCGCTGCTCGCTTTCTGGAACCTCTCCGAGAAAGGCTACCCGGTGCGGAACACCGAAGCGCTTCTGGTCAAGATAACGAAGAATATCTGCGTCTCGCATTACCGGAAACGGCGACTTGAGACTGAATCGATTGCGGGCGATGTCTTTCCGGGCGGAACATCCGCAGCCGTCGAAGTCGAGCGGGAGGATGCGTCCAGACTCCGGAAAGAACTGTACGGCTGCTTGACACCATCTGAACTGGAATATACACGGATGAGGGAGGCGGAAAACTGGACTCTTGACGAAATGTCTGCAAACACCGGCAAGGACAAGTCAGTGATAAAGGCCCTGCTCTCAAAGGCAAGGCGCAAGATGAAGGAAATATTAAAGGAGCAATGAATATGATACAGGATAACAGAACATTGGCGGAACTTGAGAACGCTTACCTTTCCGACGCCTCCGCGGCCGAGTTCGACAGAATCGTGCGGAAGTCGGAATCCCGCGGACGCAGACCGATAGTCTGGGGGACAATGCTTGCGGCAGCGGCCTCATTGGCATTGATCCTTACATTGAACTTACGCGACAACAAGTGCGGGTTCAACGGAATCGAGATCGCGGAAGGAATCCAGCAGATAATGAAGCTCGACACTGACAACGTCAGGTCGGTCACCGCAACTCCCGAAGGTAATCGTGTCATTCTCACAGCATTGATGAAAGACGGAAGCGAGTGTTCTTACGTGATGCGCAGGGAAGACGGCGCCAGTGCGGTCTCTATCACGGCGATGAAATAAGTAGCTCTGCCAATGGGCTATATTTTTTTCTCATCAGTCATGTGCCACCGGCACACTCCTTCTTCCAAAAGAAATCTATC